>JAABUS010000199.1_pt1 | contig 149846 bp, 105 predicted proteins | sample 5560161 | NCBI WGS metagenome assembly JAABUS01 (sample SAMN10711885, study PRJNA513376) | rock metagenome | isolation source: Antarctica rocks | place: Antarctica: Victoria Land, Trio Nunatak nord | collected 2016-01-04
ACCCTAACCCTAACCTTAACCCTAACCCTAACCCTAACCCTAACCCTAACCCTAACCCTAACCCTAACCCTAACCCTAACCCTAACCCTAACCCTAACCCTATTAAAAATAATTTTCTAACCTTAATTAATAATCTTTATATACCGCGTATTATCGCGGTTTAATAATAACTCCCTAAATAATTTAAATTACGAAGTTATAACGGGTTAAATTTTTTATATTTAATTATTAAATTTATAATATTAGTTAAATACCTACCTTAAAGGCGAATATATATATATAAATTTATTTATATTATCGTTAACTTTAATTAAAATATATTTTTAATTTAAAAACTCTATATTTTATTTAAAATATTCTATAATTTCGGTAGTTTTTCCGAAGTAAATAACTTCGACTTTAGAAATACCCGGTTATTATTAATTAATATAAATAATTATAACTCTAAATTTAAAGGTAAGAAAGTAAATCCTATTTATTTTAACTAATTAATATTAACGGATAAACTTTAATAAATATATATTATTAAATATATATTAATAGTACGCGAGATATTTAGATATCCGAAAGTTTATAAAGTATTTACTACGATCGGATATATTCCGATATAGACTATTTCGACGATAAATACGATAACTTTAAAATAAATACCGTAGATTATAATTAAAATCGTTATTATTTCTTCGGTTAAATATATTAAATACGTAATTTTTAATATATAATAATCGATCGTAAAGAATATTAATAAGTTAAATTATATATTTATTAACTTTATTATTTATCTTTATTAATTATTACTTTTCTTTTAATAAAACTCTTTATATTTATTTTAAAACCTTCGGTTTATAAAAATAATTAATATTATTAAAGATAATAATAATTAAATTTACTATTACCCTAAACTTGACCTAGGATAAGAGTAATTATATATTATAATATTATATAACTTTTCTAGTAAGATTATAGCGAGTAGAATACCGAGTTAATAACGATTTTCGAAAATTATTAAAAGGAGCGGACTAGATAACCCTAATTTAAAATTAATTTAATATTAACTCCGTCTTTAATACCGCCTACCTAAATTAAAATTATAATAAAAATTATAATAATTATTATTATTTTCGAGATATTTTATATTACCCTAGCTCTAGCTATATTCTCGGATCCTCCGAAACTTTATAAATTCTCTCGGTATATATATAATAATAATATTATATAAATATTAATATTATTCTAATTCTTTAATTATAATAAATCCTCTATTAAAAATTAAAATAAAGTAGATTATTTATAATATTCTTAACTATATTAATAATCGGTAAATATATCGAGGGATTTATTTTTCTCCTCGAGCGAGATTATAATTATTAGGATTTATTTTAAATAATCTACGTAGGTAAGCCGAATTTATTTATATTATTATAATATTATTTTAATAACTAGGGTAATTTAAATTAAAAAAGACGCGGCGAAGTAAATTAAAAAAAACCGAGTTAATAAAAAGTATTAACGCGTTATAAAATTATTATAAAATTAAATATTTATCTCTTTAATTAGTAAATATCCTAAATTAACTTCTAACGCCGAAGGGTCCTAATTTAATAATAATTACGAGATTATCTCTAAGAAATAAAAACGGAAAGGGACGACTCTTTAAAGAGGAGTTTTTATTTATAAAAATCTTTAAAAAACGGATACTCCTTATATACCCTAAAAATATAAATATAAACTCTTTACCCGAATATTATAATTCTCGTTAACCTTTAAATTTAGCCCGTAAAAAAAAGAATAAAATTATAAAGAAATTAAAGAAAATAAAGAATAAAAGTATTTAAAAGTATAAATTTATATTAAAGACTCTTTTAAAGAAAAAATCGGGCTAAATAAAACTATAATAATAAAATAATATATATATAATCGACGCTAGATATATAATTTAGTTATATACTCGTTTATTAAACGAATAATTTTATTTTAAACGAGAATAAATATATATTAAATATAAAGCGTCGTACGTAAATAATAGTCGACGAATCTCTAATCTCGTAACTTTTTATTATTTAATATTTATTACTCGATTATATTTAAAGCCTAAATTTATTTTATTTATAATAAATCCGAGGCGAATTCTATATTCTTAAAACCGTAGTTAAAGAGTTAAAGATAAAAAATATATATTATATAAATTTTATCTCGAAATCTTAACTCGCTATAAAATTTAATCGATATTATCGTTATACTACCGGGAGTAAATAATACCTCGATATTATTTTATTACTACTCGTTATTTTTTTTATAATAATATATAAATCTAGGCTAATAGTTAAAATAATATAAAAGAATTATATAATAATATACCGAGTTTATAACCGAGTTTAACCGATTTAACTCTACGACGCGGAAATTATATATAATCTCTAATACTTATTTAGATTAAAATAATAATAATAAAAATAATTTATAAAAATAAAAATAAAATAATAAAAATAAAAACTACTATAATAATCGTATTTCTTTTAAAACCGCGGTAACGGATTATTATATAATTAAAACTTAAATAAATAAACCCGTTTATAGTATTAAAATAATATATTAAAATCTCTTTAAGTTATTTAAGATATTACTTTTATTATTAATTTATAATAAAAATAAACTTCGTTAATAATAAAAAGTATTAACGAGCTTAAAAAAAATATCCGAAGATATTATTATATTAATAAATATAAATACTACTTTATATCTTTAATTTAATAATTATTTTATTATAAATATATCGCGCTATAACGGAAAATAATAAAGAGAATATTAATCTAATTATAATAATAATTATTAAATAATTTACGATTATTATAAATATTACTTTAACTATATCGAATATCGAAATAATTTATTTCGATATCGAAATTACGGGCTCCCGTAATTTTACGTTAAATAAAAAAATCCCCGTATTATTAAAATCGAAATTAAATAAAACGACTACGAAGAAGATAATAACCGAGGAGATTACCGAGGACGTAAATATATTAAAGATTAAGGATAAATCCGTAGTAAACGAAATTAATAAAGAATCTCTAGTTAAAACTCCGCCTAAGAAAACTCGACCGAATAAAATAATTAATAAATAAAAACTTTTATCTTATTATTTAAAGTACTGTAACTATAATTAACTTTTATATCTAATAAATCTAGGTAAAAAAATAACTCTAAGTATTATTTTTAAAAATATAATTAAAAATATTAAAAGAACTATAAAATAAGCTCTTTAAATTTTATATTATTTATATTAATATATAAAGAAAAAGGATTAAATAAATATTAACGAATTTATAATAAATAAATAAACCGGAGCTCGTAAAGCTCGTTAATTTTAATTAAATTAATATTAATAAAATATTATAAAATTACTACAGAGGAGGGTAAAACGATAAATTTATAATTATTAATTAATTTATCCTACTCGGCTAGTTTAACGAGAACGATAATAGAATTAATTTTATAATATTATATTTAAAGTAATTATATTATTTTTATAACTCGTAAACTCTTCTTTAATTATTTTATCGTAAAATATTAATTTTATAAATTATTTTAATATAATATATTTACCTCGATTTTAAGAGTATTTAAATATTATTATATTATTAATAAAAATAGGAGATATATAGAGAGGATAAATAAAGTTTATAATCGCGTCTTTTATAAATAACGGGGATTTTCTAGTATATTACGGGCTAGAGAGAAAGTAATATTATAATATTTAAAATAAATTAATTCGATACTATACTTTATATAATTATTTAATATACTCGCTCTTATAGTTTTATTAATAACTAGTAATCTATATTTTCTATTCTCTTTTATTTATATTAACTTTTAAATTATACCTAGCCGAAGTTTATAAATTATTAAATATATCTTTATTCTTTTTACTAGTAGTAAGGTTTTAGTAATATACGAGATTAAAGGTATTTTTATATTATTATAAAATATTATATACCCGTTATCCCCCTTTTAATAAAGGTTAAAATAGTTATTATTTAAAAAAACCACGACGCCTCTTTATTAATAATCCGCTATTAATTATTCGTTACGGGTAGAGGCGTAGGGTAGGGTAAATAATTTTAATATATTATCGTCGAGTCGTATTTAACGAGCGACTTTAAAATATAATAAAAAGTAATCGATAATTATTATTATTTTATAAATCTTTAATTAACTATATACTAGCTCTAGGTAATTATAAATATTAAATATCTTTAATAATTCGAAAATATATATAATAAAACGGCCGAGGTTATATTTTAAAAATAACGAGTTAATAGTTTTAAAAATAATAATAAATATTAATAGAGTCTTAAGGAGGCTTCTTTCTCGACGGATTAATTAATATATAAAATAAAAGAATCCGCCGACGGTATAGAAAATTATATACGAGGTACCCTTAAAGGTTAATTTTATAATTTTAAATATATTAAAATATTAATCTTCGGGTAGTTAAAGCGCCTTACGGACTCTTATTATTAATATATTACGATAAAAATCTAACGTTACCGGAGTTAGAGTCCGTTAGTCTTTATTAATAATATTATATAAAAATTTAATAAATATAAATAACGCGCGTAGTTAAAAGAGAGGGAGTTAATTTATTTTATAAATCCCTAGTTTTATAAATCTAATAAATGTTATAATAATATCTACGGCGTAATTACGGGTATTTATTATTAATATTTAATATTCCTCGCCGGTATTAATATTTTATCTTAAATATTACTATATAATATTTATTTAATCGGCGTCGGGCCGGTATAAATAAAAGAAAATAAAATTAATATTATTAAATACTTTTTTTTATAGTCCTTCGAGATAATTAATATTATAATCTTTAAAAAACGAATATAAAAAGTAGATAATATAAAGATTAAATATAAAATCCTCCTATTTTTCGGATAATTTATTAATTAAATTTAAAAATTCTTAAACCGACTTTTATAATAAATTCTTTAAAGGGAAGTTAAAGAAGTTATAATATATATTAATAAACTATCGCGAGGAGAGGTATAAATAAACGGACTTTAAATACTAGTATTAATACTAAAATATAATTATAACTAAAGATTTAGTTATTAATATTAATAGCGGTATAATAACGAGGTAGAGTTTATATAATAAATTAAAAAAACGGGGATCGTGTTAATTCGGTAATTATTTTAATAGTTAGGGTAAGTAGGATCTTTAATTCGTAAATAAAGTTTAATTTTATTTCTTTAATCTATTTAACTAGTAGGATTAAAAGATTATTATAAAAAAATAAAGTAATTATACGACTCTTTAATATTAATAATAAATATTTATAATATAATCTTTAAGGAAACGGGTAGAGCTAAATTCTATTTATATAATAACGGGTATTATTTATCGTTTAAATATATTAAAGTTAAAGTAGTAATTTAATTCGATTTTTATTAATAATTATAATTATTATTACTTTAAATTATCGACCTCGATATAGTTTCTCCTCGCGAGTCTACGGTCTCTTTAAATCCTAACGAATAATAAAATAAAATATTATTATTCGACGAAGAGGTATAATATACTAGATAAGTACCTTCGAGATATTATATTAATAATATCTTTATAAATTATAAATATCTTAAAACGAGATATTACCGACGGAGAAAAATCTCGCCTAATATTACTTAAATATAACGAGTATATAATTACGTCTAAGAATAAGGTTTATAATTTTATATAACGAATATTCGAGAGTAATAATAAAAACGAAGTCGGAATAAATTAAATAATATATCGAATTTTAAAGTTCGAGTAAAGCGAGGTTAATCCGATTAATAATTAATAATTAAAAGTATAATATCGTTAATCTAAAATTAAAATACTTCTTTATTATTATAAACGTAGTTATTAAATATAATAATATATAGATACTAGTAATATAAAAACGAGTCGATAATAAATAATAATTTTATTAATACCCGTAGTACTATATAAACTATAGATTATATTAATTTTAATATATTAATAATTAAAGTAGTAAACTCGAAGGAAGGGGTAATAAGAGATAAAATAAATAATCTAAATATTAATTAATAAATATACGACGATTATTTAAAAAGTTACGGGCTCGAATTAAATTCTAATAAGAAATATATCTAGCGAGATCCTATAAATATAAAATAAATAAATAATTATAAGGATTTCGACGGGGACGATATAATTTAAGATTTTACTTATACCGGGAAAATTAAAAGAGTCCGATAAAAGAATAATAATATAAACTAGAATTTCGGGCTACGCGTATATAGTAATTAAATAAAAGACTTCGTAATATATTTTAAATATAACTCGATATAAATTTAAAAGCGAAATTATAGTTAAATTATAATTTTTTATAATATTTATATATATTTTAATAATTAAAATATAACTCTATCCTCTTTAATTATTAAAAAGAATAAAACTCGTTATTAATAAAATCGGCTACGAAATTTAAATAAATATAATTTAAGACCGAGTAGTATTATATTTATATAAATATAAAAAATATAATAAAAGAAAAGCGTAGGTATAAAAATAAAAATATTATTATAAAATCGATTTTAAAGGGTTTAACTTATCTCGTATATATAATAAATATAATAAATTACGTAACTTTATTAATTATTTAATATTAATATTAAACTCGTATTTTAGTATTATCCTCTTCTTTATTATAATTTTCTTTATTTAATATTATCTCCCGCCTAATAATCTCTCCTATTATAATATTTATTAATTTTATAATTTTATAATATAAATATTTAATTATAAATATTAATAATGTTTTTTCTTTCTTTTTAAAAAATTAGGCCGAAGTAATTAATATCGCCTTTAACCTTAATAATTTATATATTAAAAATAACGGGAGCGATAGAAATAATATTTTATTTAATACCGTAGGTAGTTATAAATTACTCGATCGGTACGAGTTAATTATTAAATAAATAATAATTAAAATTACTTATTACGTAACTGTAACGGATAATTTAATATATTATATTTAATATTTAAAAGAGACTCTCGTTATTTACTATTAATATTTAGGTTTATTTAGCGCCGCGGTATCGGCTCTTTAAATTACGGGCGAAGGCGCGTATAAATCTCGAGTAAAAAAAACCGGTAAATTTACTACTATTAATATTATCGACGACGATAAAATTATAAATATTAATCTTTATTATTAACGAGCTAGGCTAATCTTATTAAGGTCCTATATAATTTATATTAAATATTAATTAAAAAGATACGATTATAAAAAATAATAAAAATATTAAGATTAAAGATAAAGAGACGAAAAAAAATAATAAAAATACTAATACGAGTAATATAAATACGGAGGGGGATAATAAAAACACCGACGCGAAAGATATAAAAACGGAGGAGGATAATAAAAATACCGATTTAAAAGATATAAAGAGGAAGAAGTACTATAAACCTAAAAATTTAAAAAAATTTATAATAATTATAATTATAATAAAGAGTATAATTTTAACGAATATTTAAATAAACTTTAAAGTATAAAAAGTCTACTTTAAGGATATTTATTTTAAAACCTTCGATATCTTCTTAAAGATTTTTACCGAAAATAATAATTATTTTTCAAAATCTCTTTTAATTATAAATATCCGCCGAAGTCTTTAAAACCTATTAAAAGATTATTAATAACTATAAATAAAAAAAAGAGGAGATTTATAATTTTATTAATATCTTTAATAATAACGAGGATTTAAGGATTAAAGGCTATATAAAGATTAATATAAAAATTTACTACATTTCTCGTTTATATAATATTAATAGAAACTCTTTAATTTATAAAGTAAAGGAAGTTAATTTCGATTATAATAACTATTTTAGAAAAGCGATTACGATATTTTAAACGATTTAATTAAAATTATTATTATTCGTCCTAACGAATTAAAAATACAAGTAAATAATATTTTACTCCGAGATAAATATATATTAATAATAATATCTAGTTTTAATAACGCGGGATATAACTCTTTAAATAAATTTATAAATAAATTTATTTATAAATACTTTAATATTAAGATAATATCGATTAAAGTAATAAATTATATTATCGAGTCGATTATTTAATATCGTATTTTTCCGGAGGTTCTCCGAATTTAAAATACTACGGTAAAAAATAATATAAAAGATATATTATTAAAGTTAGTTATTTTAACTACCGATATCGCCGCCGTTAATATAATTAATAATAAAGGAAAGACGGTAGAAGAAACGGAGGAAGAAATAAAAGAAAATATTAAATTTATTATTAAAAATAATAATAAAGAGTTAAATAATAACGACTCGGCTAATAAAAATTACGTAAATAAATATAACTTCGTCCGAATTAATACGGAGGAGCTAGAAACTTTAAAAGGCGGTAGTAATCCTAAAGCGGGTAATATTTAAATTCGATTAATATCGACTTTAAATAAATTAAAGTATTAGAGAAATAGATATATATAATAAATAAAATAAATAAATTATACTTAATATAATCTAAAGTAAATATTTAATTTAAACCGATAATTCCGGATTTATAATATTATTATTTATAAAAATAGGATTTATATATAAATAGGATATATTTTTAAAGGCGGATTTTATAATATTATAAAACTCTATCTTAACGGGTAAATTAATAAACGAACGATAACACCCTATAAAAAAGAGGTTTAATTATAAATATAATTTACTTTAATAATTAAACCCGATATAAATACTAAAAGAGAGGTTATATAAAAGAGGGTTATATTATACTTTTAAATTTAATTCTAAATTAATAATCTTTAAATAATAAAGTATAAAACTATATTAAAGTAAAGATTACTTTTAATATATATATAAAGTATAACGGCTAGACTAGTAAAATTAACCTATTAATCGGAAACCGTTAAAGTATTAAAATCCTCGATAATTTTAATTTTTATACCTCGTTTTTATACTCGCCTTTACTCTTTATTATCCCCGTATTATTATTTTCTTTATCGATATTATTACTTTTTTAAAAATTACCCTCGTTATTGTTATAACCTATCTCTTTTTTATCCTCCGATATATTTAAATTATTATAATCACTCTCTTCTAGCGCGTATTTAGAATTAACCGGTTTATTATTAATAAAATTAACGAGAGAGTTACTAGTATTTAAATAAATATAATTAATTACTAAATTTTTAAATAAATTAATATCTTCTATAAACTTATTAACTGATACTAGAATATCGATATAAGTTTTATTTATACCGTCGTTAAGGCCTTAACTCTTTTAAAATTATAATATTATTAATATAACGAACTACTTTATTAGGGCCTCGGTTTTAATCTTCGATCGAATAAATCGCTCGAGTTTAATAAAAGCGCTCCGATAGTCTTAAAATTTTAATTACCTAGTTTCTATATAGAAAAACGAATAATTAATAAATTTTACTCGTAAAGCGAGGAGTTATTAAAATTATTTAAAATTTAGCGAAAATTTAATATTTAGTAACTCCTAGAGAGAAGATAAAGAAAAGTATAAAAACGTAAAAATAATTAAAAACCTAGGGATTAAATATTAATCGGAATAAACTCGAACGATTTATATAAAAGAAATAAGTATTTTTTATTTTATTAACTAATTTTTCGTATATAATTTAACGCGTTACGATTTAATATAAAAATCTACGATAACGTAGGGAATTACATAGGGAGAATAATAAATAAATAAAATTTTAACCGTCGCGTTACTACGATATTATTAATATTACTACTATTAGTATTATTAAATCCCTTTATTATATCGATACCTAGTCCTATTAAAAGACTTAAAGACGAGGTTTAATAACTCGATCTATATTTAAAAATAGTTATTTTTTTAATAAAAATATAATCTCCTCTCGATATTTTAAATATTTTAAATAACGATATAACGGAACGGGAGGAGTTAATATATAAAATAACCGAATATATAATAAAAGGAGGAGTAGTAAAGTATCGTTAATAAACGAAATAAATTAAGGAAATTATACGAATATAATTCTTTATCGACGAGGTATCCTCTCCCGAAATAATAATAAAAATATTTAAAAATTTAATCGAGAAGAATAAATATAAAATTAAGATATAAAATATAGAATCCTATACTCGAGCCCTAGGGTAAAGAGTATTAATAATTAATAATTAAATAATAACTCTTACTTTTACCTACTACTCCGAGAAAATATAAAATTATATTATTCGATAACGAAGTATAAATATATATAAACCTTCGTAATTATATTTTTATTTTAAATACCGGAGGCGATAAAGAGGTAATTAATATTAATAGAATAATTAAATATAGAAAGAATCGTATAGTATCGAGTTTCGAAAAATAAATCGAGATAATTTAAACTAGGCCCGATAATCGTTATTAAATAATAAATATTAACGCCTAGATTATAATAAAAAATATTTATTATTAAATACTCGACGAGGTTATCGCGAGGGAAATTAAAGAAATAAAAATAAATAATTATCCCGAGGGGAAACGAAAGTTAATTAAATCTAAACTCGTATAATAACTCGATATTTATATTATTTTCTTCGTTAAATTATTTAATACCGATAATTAAAAACGGGTCTAGGAACTATATAATATCGCGTAGAATTTAAATAAATTACCGAGTATAGGTAAAGACCTTTAGCCTTTTATAATAAATATCTTTATATTTTATTTTAAAAATAAGTATTTAAAGGCTTTAAATAAATAAATTATTATTTAATATAAAGCGGTTACGGAGTAATATTTATATTTTATATAATCGGCCGAGTTAGGTTAAGTATTTAAAAAATTATATAAAGAGATTTTAATTAAAAGTAACGAGATATAAATAATTTTTAATAAGAAAAAATTTATTTTAATAAAAGGCCGTAGGGTAAAAATATTAATAATTATATATATAATATATCGTAAATACGGCTATAATCCGATATATATAATTAAAAAATATAACGCGATAAGTAATCGAAATCTTAATTATTATTAAATAAATTTAGATACCCGCCGCGAGTTTAATAAAAATTTAAATATTATAAAAGAGGTATTCGGTATCGATTATTTTATTACCCTTCCGAACGAAGGGGATATTATATAAATATTAAAAACCTCTTTAACCTCGTACCTAATTAATTAATATATAATTTATAAATTTATAAACTAACCTAAATATTAATTAAAATTTATTATATAAAATATACTCGAAAATATCCCTTAAATACGTAGATAATATAATATTATTATTAAGAAAATTATATAATTATTCTTAACTAGTAAAATATTACCGGCGCTTTTATTCTATAAAAGTTAAAAAATTAATAATAATAATTTATAATTTAAAATTATAGAAGGCGCTAACGGATTAAATACGAATATTAATTATAAGGAAATTTAAACTCGAAAACTTCGAATAAGAAACTAGGATTAAAATACGTAATAGATTTTATATCGGATATAATATAATATAATTTTAAAAGACGATTAATATAGGTATAATAAAGGCTTTTTTATTAAAAATTATTTAATATAATATATAATAAACTTATAACGCGTTCGGAGGTATAAGTTTATAAGTTTATAATTTATATATATTCTATAGAACCTAGCGCGCTTTTTATTAAATAGAATAAATAGAAAAATAAAGGGATAATATATAGGTAGTATATATATAAATATTATTAATAAACCTCTCCGGTTATTTACGAGATAATATATATTATAAGATATTTATAGTTTTAATTACGTCTTTTTTTCCCCCGTTACTCTTTTTCTCCGATTATTTATTTTTTAATTATACTCGATTTTATTAATTTTTCCTATAAATATATACTTTCCGATTATATTTAATAATTATTATTTCTTCTTTATATTTATTTAAAGGATTTACTTTATATAAAGTATATTTAATATTAAAATATTATTATAAAATTAGATAACTCGGTATAATAATTCCACGATCTATATATATTAATAAATTATATATATTAATAGGAAAACCCTAGAGGATATAAACTACTAATATTATTTAATACGCGGTCTCGTATAAATAGAGGATATATAAATATTATAACTAGTAAATTACTTAATAATTATTATTCCTTTTTTATCTTTTCCTTAAAGAATTATTTTATATAAAATATATTTAATATTAAAATATCGTCGCGAGATCGGATAACTCGGTAGAGTAGTTATATAATCTAGATATATTAATAGGAGGATATAAGAGTATATATATTATTAATATTATTTAATACACGGTTTTATATAAGTAGAGGATATATTAATATTATCGTTAACGGGTTAAATAAGAGAGGGCGGTAAATAAAAAGAGATTTAAATCGATATAATATCGATTAAAATATAACTAGTTTCTTAAACTTAATAGGTTTCTTATAAATTAATAGGAGATTATTTTACTATAAAAAATTTACGATTTTTTAAAAAATTTATTAATATTTCTCTTTAAACCCCCTTTAATAATAATATAAACTAGGGTAAAAATATAGTATATTTATAATAATACGAGATTAGATATTATATAATAGATTTTAAATTAGATAACGCGATAAATACCGATAATTATTAAAACCGACCGGAATAATAAAAGTATTTTATTAAAAATCGATTACGAAAACTCGTTATAATAATAGCGGGGTTTAGTATTATTATCTAGTAAAATCTATAATTAATAACTCTAACTAATTTAATAATTAAAATAATTAAAATTAAAGTACTTTAACGATAATTATAATTATATTATCTACGCGCTTTTAATTATTTACCGTAACCGTTATAAAGATAGAATACGTAACTAGTTAAATCAATTCGATTTTTACGAGGTAACTAGGTTAGTTATTAATTTAAAGTCGTAAATTATAATAATAATAATAAAGAGAGAATCGCGTTAATATTATTTTATAATACGCGTTTTAATACGAGTCCCTAGGCGAAAATCCTCTTTATATATTTATCTTCGATAATATTATAATAAAACCTCCGAGGGTAATTTAATACTATCGAGTAGTAAAAAGAAATTCGGTAATTATAATATATAACGTAGGTCTTCCTCTTTATTTATTATTATTTACGTCGATTTTATTTAAATCTCGAAAAGTATTATTTTTATTTATTAATAATATCTTCGACCCTCTACCTTAACTACTACCTCGGTATTTTATATATATATAAATATATTAATTTTATAACCCTACCTTAATTCGCTCCTTTATTTAAATTATTTATATTAATTTTATTATTTAATTATCTCCTCTTCCTTCCCTCGCTTAAATAATTTATTATTATAGTTATTAATTTTACCTTATTAATTATTATAAATAAAGATTTATCGGATTTATTATATATATTCTAATTTACCCTATACGCCGATATAATAAAGAATAATTTTAAACTCGCGTTAAAGGGATTAATCTACTCCTATATTTTATAAATAATAAATATTATAAATTTTAAATAAAGGTATAACTAACGAGTTTAAAATAACGTATTTATATAATATAAATAAAGTCGTCTAAGACGTCGAGGACGTTAAAAGGATTATATATTATACTTTTAATCGTGAATTCTATTATTTTTATATTATTTTATAAAAGGTTAATAAATTATTAAAATTAAAAAAAGTCGTTAATAAAGTTAATACCGAGAGTTAATATTATTTAAATATCGCGCCGATACTTATATTATCTAGTCCCGCCGACTTTAAAGATATTATAATATTTAATATTATTAATAAAAATATAACTCTAGTTAAATCGTTATCGGGTAAAGTAATAAAAAAGTTTAATTTAAAAAATAATAAAAAATACCCGGTTCCTAAAATCGAGAAAGATAGTTCTTTCTATATTAAGTCCTCGATCTTCGAAGAATTAAAATTAATAAAAAAGTTAAAGGGTAAAAGTACTCCTTTATTTATTTTAATAATAACGGCGTTAATATATATTTTTAAAGAAAATAGAGAAAGTTAAAATTTAACCGAAAAAACCTCTAAATTAATAAATATTCTAGTAGTACGAGTTACGTATATTAATTCGTAAAATAAAGTCTAAGCCTACGCCTAGGGATAACGGAGATATATTTTTAATTATAATCGGAGCGCGCGATTTTATATAAATAAAAATAAGTAGTAAAGACTCTATAAAAATTAATATTAATAAAGAGTAAAGTAAAACTAGATTAAAGAGTAGAAAATAACGGGCGACGAATATAACGATTAAAATATTACGGGCGTAATTAGTACTAATAATAAATAATTATAACTATAATAATAAATATAAATATTAAATAATAAAATAGAAATTTAATATTATATAATTATATATAATAAAGGTCTACGGTTAACCCGATTATTTTAAATTTAATAATATTTTATAAATAAGTTAGAAATTATATAGAGCTAGTCTACCCTAATTATTAAAATAAAATATTTATATTAATTTATAGTCGCGTTTTTAGATTTAATATAAATCGCGTAAAACGAATAAATTAACTCGAGTATTTATATTTAATATTTCAATTATATCTTTAGACTAAATTATACTTTATAACGAATTATTACTTTTACGTCGGGTTATAACGGTATTTTATAAAGAGTTAATATTAATAGTAATTTAAGACTTTACGAATTATTTAAAGACGAGTAATAAAAATAATCGCTTCGTAAATATTATTTACCCTCGATAATCGATCCGAGTAAAGAATAAAAAGAGAAAAGGATAGAAAAGTTATTTAAATATTTAAAGCGAGGAGAGTTAATATTAAAAATATAATAATAAAAGATTAATATTATTTATAAATCTCTTTTTTATATTATTTATAATATTATATAAATTATAAGGTAAAAAAAACTAAACCCTCTTAAACTATATATAATTTATTTATTATATCGAGAGAACCGATATAATAATAGTAGTTAAAGTATAGTATAAATATAATTTTAATAATTTAAATCTAAATAATATAATTATATAAGTAGTTACGAATAAATTTAACTTCGCTATAAATTATATAAAGATATATATATATACGGACGATATAGAGGGCCGTAATTTAAAGAGTAAAGAATCTAGGGAAAACAAGTATTTTAAAGCGGAGCGAGATTAATTAATTATAATTTCTAGGTTAATACCGAATAAAATTAATTATAATATTATTTTAATAGAATTACCGAGTAAAGACCTTTTAGGAGCGCTATAAATAGAAAATATAAAAAATAAAAATAACGAGCGAGGATTATAGGAGAATAATATAATTCTTAATATATAATTAATTAATTTTTTAATATTATTTATAGGCGAAAGAGATACTAATAAAAAAATATAAAATAATTTAACTCTTATCGATATATTATTAAAATAAAGTTATAAGAATAATAACGACGTAGAAATTTAGGTATAAAATAACTACTTTCTTTTTAATTCCGTATATTAATCGAAAGAATAAAATAATTATATAATATTTATATAGGGTCCGGACTACGCCGTCGGTAATATAAATATTAAAGATTTAAATAATTAACGAATAATAGACCGTAACGATTAATATAATTATAATATTAAATTTTTAGATAAAGATTATAATCGTTACTCTTTTTTTTCTTCGGAGCGGGAAGAAAGTTTAACGAAAGATATATTAATAATAATTAAATTAAATTAAATTAATAAAGAAACTACGTATAATAAGAAATTCATATTAAATTATCCCTTCCCGTTAAATTATATATACCGGAGAATATCCTTATTTTCCGCGTTAATACGATTTCGGTTAAATAAGGTACGAAGATATATTTAAATATAAATCTCGAAGTAAAAGACGATATTATTAAATTTAATAAAAACGGGTATATCTTTAAAAAACCGAATTAATCGAGGTACGAAGTAATTAATATAAATTAAAAAGTAAATTAATAAGCGGAGATTAAATTCGATCGAGCGAACTATAAAAATAATTAGTAAAATAATATTCTCGCGGGTAAATTTAAGAAAGAAAGGAGACTACGAGAAAAAGTAAATTAAAAATATAAAGAGATTTTAAATTATTTAGGCTTCGTTAATAAAAAGAGAGCCGAAGTAAATAAAAGAAATAAATAAAAACGAATCGGAAAATAGTAATTCTTCCGTTAATAATAATTCGTCTATAGGATATCGATATAAGAGGATAATAAATCTATAAAATCGTAATTAAATATAATAAAGGTTAGGGAATTTATATAATATAAAATAACCAACTTTAATAAAAAATAAGGCGATAAAAATAATAAATTAAAAAATATATAATCGATCGCGATACTAGAAAGATAACTCCGAGTTTTAACGGATAATTTTAACTATTTTAATTATTAAAGAGGTTAAAGTTATTAGTAATTAAAATAAAAACTCGCGGCTTTAATCCGTATTTATTACCGAAGGAATTACTAATTAATATAAAGGTAATCGTTAACGGCGGATTATTTAACTAAAAAGAGAATAAATATATTATTATTTAATATTATATTATTAATAATCTTCTTAAAAAACCGAGAGGTTAATTTCGGATTAATTTTTACTCGATAAAAAAATTAGTTTTTAATTATATATAATTAATTACGGGGATTATTTAAGAACGAATAATTTAATATTATATTACTAATAATATCCGTTAGATTTTAAATAAAATATTAAAATACTTTATTTAAATTAAATAAAAGCTCTTCCTCTAAAGTCTAGGTCACCGATATTAATATAAATTTAAAAATATCCCGTTAATTATCTAGTTTTAATTTAATATTCGGGTAGTTTACTTATATATAATTAATTATTAAACTTTACTATAGAGCTCGGTTAATTTATTTATATATAATCTATATTTAATATAGTAACCGAATAATAAATAATATCGTTTTTAATTTTCTATATTAAAAGGCGCTAGAAATTAAACTCGGTTATAAAAATCGAAATAATATTAATAAAGAACTCGTTATATTCTTAACGGACGATATTTTATATATAATAATCCTAGGGAGATTATTTAACTCTTTAAATATAATAACCTAAAAACTATAATTATATATAATAAATTATATTATTAAAGAACCTACTATAGTTATAAACCCCTATTTATATATTATCGGAGTTTAATATTTTTAAGGCGGAAAAGACAATTACTTTAATTTAAAAGAGATTATATTCGTAGTTTATTTTTACGAGACTAGTAGAAAAATCCCGAATATATTCGTATAAATCCTATATATATAATTAAAGGCTCGAATTACGTAAGTAATTATCTAAATCTAGGGCGTTAATATTAATTATTAATAATATTTATACCGCTTAATTTATTTTTTTAATTAATTATTTAAATAAATAGTTATTTAATAGAAATTAATTTTAAAGAATAAAATTATCTTCGTTATCCTTTAGTCGATTTAGAGAGATTAAAAAATTACTCTACTACTAGTAATACCGACGAAATATTCTTATTTCGCGGACTATATAGAAAGATTTCGATTATATATAATCGGGCTCGAAAGAATTAAGAATATATATAATCGCGCGATTAATTAAAGAGGGAGATCTAGGTATTATATAGCGGCGAGAAATATTTAGGATTAAATATATTATTTACTCGATTACCCTTTCTACTATAATATCGGTATTATTTATATCGACCGTTTATTAATATTATATATAATTAGAATAATAAAGACTTTATTATTTATAATTATTAATAATAAACTTTATAAGTCCTCTTTATTATAATTTAAATTAATAATAAAATTATTAATATTAATAAAAAGAATTTAGGGGGGGGTTTAATTTAATTTTTATTTATTACCTTTCAAGACTCGGTCGAATATCGAAGTTTAACTAGTTTAACTACTTTCGTATCGGGTAGATATAAAGTTTTAAAGTTATTTTAAATCTTAAATAATTATATATAACGAAGGTAAAAGAGACTCTTCCTCTTTATTAAAATTATTTATATATAACGGAGTTAAAGGGTATTATTAATAGTTTAGTCGGACGAGAATAGAATAATAATATAACCTCGGGAGGAGGGATTATATAAAGACCTCTCGAATTATATTTAATATAAACTTAATTCTTTTCCGTTTATTAACTATATATATACGGGTTTAATATTTCTTAATAACTAATCTATATTAACTAAGTATATCTTCGTCGTTATTATATATAATTAAGATATATTAAAACCCGGGAAAGACGGGTAACTTTAAAATAAAATTATTATCCGAGGGAAATTAAATTTAAAAAGGATTATAAATAATAAACTTTTTAAACTCCTTTAAAACTATATTTAATAATTTTTCTTTTACTTTATATAATCGCCCTAAATAATACTTTAACGTAAAATTAATAAAATAATATTTATATTTATAATAAATAATAATATAGTAATTTAAAAGGTAAATAAAATTAAAGGCTTCTATTATATATAATTTAAAAAACCCGAATCGCGTATAATAGTAAGATTATTAACGAGAACTTAAAGTATTATATATATATATAATAATAGTTCGTATATAATATAGGAAAAGGAAAATAAAAGCGATTATATATAATAAATAATATTATAGGAAAGAGGAAAGATCTACGTTTTATATATAATAATAAAGAATAATAAAAAAGAGGGAAAAAGTATAGCGATTTAATTTTATATTAAAATTATACGTAGTCTTTATATAAGATTCGCGTTATATAGTAATTTAATAATATTATTAAACCTAGATTCTATAGTTATACTTAAAGTTATTAACTATAATTATATAATTATATAAAGAGACTAGGGCCTATAAACTAGAATTATTTATAACTAAATAGGACGTACGAATTAAATAAATACGACGAGTATTTATAATCTCTATATATACTCCTAGAGCGTATGAAATAAATTTAATTATAACGAGTATTTATCGCTACTATATATATTCTTAGAGTTTACGAATAAAATTTAATTACTAGGAGTATTTATAAATAGTATATATAGTCCTAGAGTTTACGAAGTAAATTTAATTACGACGAGTATTTATAAATAATATATATAGTCTTAAAGTATACGAAGTAAATTTAATTACAACGAGTACCCGTAAATAATATATATAGTCCTAGAGTATACGAAGTAAATTTGATTACGAACTATAAATACTATATATAGTCGTAGAGTATATAAATAGTTAATAAAACGTACTATTTATAATATTAAAATATATAAAGTAAATTTATTTATAATAATTACTTATAGTATTTAAATTTAGGAATTTTAAATTTAATAAAATTACTAAATTTAAATATTATAATAACTCTTATTAAAACTATTAAAATATAATTATATAGAGTATTTTTCTATATATAAATAGTAATATTTATCCAAAAACCTTAATTAAAATATATATCGAATATATTTATTAAATTTTATAATTTATAAGGTAAAATTTTCTTATTATATATAACCGTAATCGAGTTCTAAACTTATAGGTTTAGTTATAAAAATTTTATAAATTTAATTATAAAAACTATTTAATTAATATTAATTTAATTAATTAATTTATATAAATTATTAAGTTTATATATAAACTTATATATTCGTAAAGTTAAGGTTAATTTAAATATCGTTATTAATTACGAATATTTATAGTATAGAGTAGGGTATTAATTTATAACGAGTTATTTATACTTATATAAATATTTTATATAAAAACTTTATTTATACTACTATTTTAATTATATATAGAAAGGGAACGAATTAATCTAGTTTTACTAAAATTATAATTTTAATCCATTATTTATATTATATTATATACGACTTATTTTAACTACCTAGTAGTTTTTAAATATATAAATTATAAGTGAAAAGAAAACCCTAGACACCCGTCGTAAAGATTATTAATAAATTAAGGTATTTAAAAAATACTAGAGGTATCGAAGGGATCGTTTTAAAATTTAATAAAACTCTTATTAATAATTTCTTATATTTAAAAATAACGTTAATAAAGAGATATTATATATAATTTAATAAATAATTCTTCTTTAATTTCTTTTATTTAAGACCGAGAATCGATAAAAAATATAATATAAATTTAAGGTTACGGATTAATTAAAGGTACTATATATAAATTATAAAATATTAATATAGGGAACTAATATAACCGTAATTATATATAATATACCGGTCGAGATTTATAAAATAAATATAACTAGCGATTTAGGGGGCTCTTTAGAATTCTATATTTAATATATATTAAACCCCGCCTAAATTTTCCTCTCCTCTTTTAGGTTTACTAGTAGTATATTCTTTATTTAATAAATTTAATTATATATAGAGACACGAGGACCGCGAGTATAAATAAATATAACGACGTATTTATATATAATATTACGGTAATATATACGGACTTTACATCGCGTTAAGTCGTTATTATTTATAAATAATAATAAAATCTTAAACGGATTAAATTAATCTCCTTAAATTTCGAAATAAATATTATTTATAATCGTTATAATAGAGCTTAACTATATAAAGTATTAATTAATATTATATCTAGGAAAATTATATACGTAGGGACGGATAATAAATAAAAATTAATTATTAAAATAAAAACGAGGTTCGTAGTAAATTTAATTTATAATTATATATACCCCGAGACGTATAAAAGGTACTAGATCGATATATAAATAAAAAGAGTTATATAAATATAAATAAATAATAAACGAGTTAGAGTAATTATACGTAATAATTAAATATTATATTAATAATATAGGTAGTTAAAAGGGAAGAAATCGAAGTAAAAATATTAAATTAATACCGAAATTAAATTTATACCGGTAGCGAATAATTATAGAATTGGGTAGATTAAATATATATACCGATTATATATAATCGATAACGATATACTAGAAGTAGTTATTTATATAATAATATTATTTATATAAACGAAGCCTATTCGTAGACCTTCCGCGTACGTAGTAAAGAAACTCTATTAAATATTTTCTATCTACCGCGAAATCTCGACTATATATAGAAATAAGTTAATTTAATTCTACCGAAATTATAATATCGGCTCTTTAAATAAATTATATTATATATAATCCCCTCTATTAAAACTTTATATTAATATTAATTGTAATTTTAAACGTGTCGTTATTATTTTCTCTCGAGTTTACTAGTTTAATATTATTATAAATTAGTAAATTACAATTATTAATAATTATAATAAATATTTAAAAAAGAAGAAAGTAAAATAAAAATAAATAATTAAAACCTAGGTATAATTAATAATAAATAAATATAAAATAAAATAAATAATTAGTTAATCAAGGCTAGATATATTATATATAAGATATTATATATATAAAGTATATAAAATTAAAGGGGTTAGGTTAAAAACCTTATATTTAATACTAACTAAAAATATATATTAAAGTATTATTAATTATTACTCTATAGGGTATATAGTCTTTATAATAAATTTTATAGAACCTAGTTATTTAAACTATCTTCCTAATTATATATAAATTTATATTATTTTAACTCTAGCGAATCTACCGGCTAAACTATATTATATTATATATAATTTAAATATTATAGAAATTATCGAATTCTTAGTTATTAACGTTTTTTAATATATTTTTATAGTTGAAGACCTCCTCTCGTTTATTTACCTCTTTATTATTAACTTTTAAACCGCCCTCGTTATCGGCGGTTATAAAAATCGATATATTACTACGTACCGGGTTTAACCTACCTCTATCGATTTTAATAGAATTATTAATAATAATAAAAATAAAAGGACTACTAGTAATAATAGAAATAAAAAAACTATTAATAACGGTAGGAGTAAAAGGACTATTAATAATAATAGTAATAAAAAGACTATTAATAACGGTAGTAGTAGAGGGACTACTAGTAACGGTAGTAATAAAAAAACTATTAATAACCTTAATAATCCGCGCTCTAATAATTTATTTAAGTTTTAATTAAAGTTACGGCGGAGGAGTATTTAATAAAAATTTAATAATAATATCGACTAACTCTTTTAATATACCTCGGTATTTATTAATATAATTAATATCTTTATATTTATATATAGTCCTCGAGGTATTATATTTATTACTTTAAATTATATTTTTATTATTATCCTCCTTCGATACTCTTTTATTAATATAATTCTTAGAATCGCGACTCCTATAAATTATATTTTAACCGCTAGTAATAGAGTTATTAAATTTCTACGTCCTTAAATAAACTCCTAGTAGTAACTACCTTCGTTTATTCGTTAAAAATAATTTACTCGTTAAACGAAATTTATAAAAAAAAGAAAGAGAGTTAATAGGAGTACTAGGACAACGGGTTTAAAAGAGGTAACAAAAAAGAGAAAAATAATAATAATAACGACGACGATTATTAAAGATAAATCGACTCGTATAAATTAATAATAATAATAAAGTTCGTAGAAGGGGCGGAGTTATATCTAATTAAAAACTATTAAAAATATTTAATAATAACGGATAATTTTAAAATAAACGCCCGAAGTATAAATATAAATACGCGAAATAAAAATTAATAATAAACTCGTTACTAAAGTCGAAAATTAAATCGTTATTAATTATTACTCCTATAGGCTCCTCTATATCGGGTACTTTTAAAATATCGGATTTATAATATATTATAAATACTATATATAAAATTAATATAATAATTAAAAATCTACGTTTACCCCGCTATATATAATTTACGGTCGGTATAGTAAATCGGTATTAAAATTATTTATAAACTAGGCTCGGTTATAGAATTTTATATTTATAATTATATAGGGTTTATCCCGGATTATTTTATCTACGAGACCGTTAAACCTAAGTCTTTTAATAATTAATCGAAAATATTATTAATATAACTCTATTTTAGAACTCGAGGACTATAAATATTAATAATAAAATTAACGCGCTCGAAGATATATTTAATTACTCTCCTCTTATAGTACCCGAGTCTAGTTACTATTAATTTATAATCGTCGATTAATAGGTAGAGGATTTAAAAAGGATTAATTTTATTTTAAAAAAATTTATAGAACTCGCCGTCTACTATTAATAAAGTAAAATTATATATAATTTATTATATATAAAAAAACGAGGTAAGAACGGAGTTAATAATTAAATATTTAATATATATAATTAACTAATAATAAATAAAGAGGTATATATTTAAAGAAGAAAGATATTAATATAAAATAAAGTTTTAAATCGAAACTACGGTTAAAATTAAATATTTACTCTTTAAACTAGCTCTAACTAGTATAAAATAAAATATTAATTTATAATAATATATTTATATAAATAAAGATAATAAAGAAACGAAACGACGAATATTATAAAAGTAATAACTATATATAGAATTAAATATTTATATACGAGACTATATATAACTACCTATTATATATAGTATCTTACTATATATAGTATTTAAATAATTAATTTCTAGTCGATCTAGCTAGATATAAAGAAATTATATAATATTAAAAATATTTAAACCGAATAATAGTATTATAATTTTAAATTATTTATATTACGAATAGGCTAGCTCTTCTAGTTAATATATTAAATCCAAACCTCTTAGAAATATAATTAACTACTTTTATTCCGACCGAGTATATTAACTTTATTATTATATATAACTAGTATATATTATTAAAGGATATCCTAGAAGGTAATTAAAATTTACGAATTAAAATTAATTATAACGAGTATTTATCGTTATAATATATAGTCTTAGAGTTTACGAACTAAATTTAATTAAATAAATATAATTACGATTAGAGTTTACGAATTAAATTTAATTAAATAAATATAATTACGATTAGAGTTTACGAACTAAATTCGATTACGATAAATATTAATAATTATTATATATACTCCTAGAGTTTACGAGTTAAATTTAATTATAATAAATATTTATCGTTATTATATATATCCCTAAAGTATACGAAGTAAATTTAATTATAATATATATTAATAACTATAGTATATAGTCTTAAAGTATACGAAGTAAATTTAATTATAATAAATATTAATAACTACTATATATACTCTTAAAGCGTACGAAGTAAATTTAATTACGACGAGTATTTATAAGTAATATATATAAAAGAACGCGGTATAAAGATAATAATTAAAGCGGTAAAAGGCTCGATAAAGAAATAATTTATTTTATTATAAAATAGAAAGATTTAAAGAGTACCTATATATAATCCTAAAATATACGAAATAAATTTAATTACGATATATATTAATAATTATAATATATAGTCCCGGAGTATATTAACGGAATTTAATTATAATAAATATTAATAACTACTACGGGTACTCCTAAATAATTATTAACGGAATATATAATTAATCGGCGGAAGTATAATTAAACGACGGAAATAAATTATTAAAGAAATAATAAAAAAAAGAGAATTTTAACTTAAAATTTATTTAGATATTAAAGAATTTATCGAATAAAGTCTTAATAAGTAACGGTTAATATTTAAGACCGCGAAGTCGATTTTTAATAAAATATTAAAAGACTTTAATTTTATATTTATAATAAAGGAGTTACTAGATCCTAGGCGAAATATTCTACACCGTTAAATATAATAATTCGTAGTTTCTATTAATAGGAAATACTATAATATTATCGTTAAAGAATTTACGAAAGTAATAATAAATAATATTATAAAACGATAGAATTTAAAGAGTACCTACGTATAATATTAAAATATATAAATTAATCTTAATTATAACCGGTATTTATAACTATAATATATAATTTAAAGTTTACGAAAAGGATTTAATTATAACGAGTATTTATAAATAGTATATATAGAAGAACGCGGTATAGGAATAATAATTAAAGCGGTAAAAAACTCGATAAAAAAGTAATTTATTTTACTATAAAACGGAAGGATTTAAAGAGTATTTATATATAATCCTAAAGTATACGAAGTAAATTTAATTATAATAAATATTAATAATTATAATATATAGTTTTAAAGTATAAGAATTAAATTTAATTATAACGAGTACCTATAAATAATATATATAGTTTTAAAGTTTACGAAGTAAATTTAATTACGACGAGTATTTAAAAGTAATATATATAGTCCTAAAACTAACGAAAGAAAATAATAATAAAACGACGGAGTTAAATTTATATATAATATAAAGACCGGCGGAGGGGATTTAATTATAATCAATATTGATAATTACTACGGGTAGTCTAAGAGTTACGAGACCGAATTTAATAATAACCGGTACTTACGACTACTATTTATAATAATATAGTTTATAAAGTAAATTTAAAAATAACGCCTACGTATAGCCTTAACTACTAGAGTATAAGAGAGGGAAGTAACTACTAATACGAAACCTATAAGTACTACGTATAGTCGTAGAGTATATAAACGATTAATAAGACGTATTATTTATAGTATTAAAGTGTACGAAGTAAATTTATTTATAACGACTACCTACGGTGCCTAAACTTAGGAATCCTAAATTTAATAAAACTATTAAACCTAGATACCGTAGTAACTCTTATTAAGACCACTAAAATATAACTATATAGAGTGTTTTTCTATATATAGATAGTAATACCTAATCAAAAACCTCAATTAAGACGTGTATCGAATGCGTTTACTGAGCTCTATAACTTATGAGGCAAAACCTTCTTATTATATATGGCCGTAGTCGAGTTCTAAACTTGTAGGTTTGGTTGTAAAAATTTTATAGGTTTGGTTGTAAAAACTATTTAGTCAGTACTGATCTGACCAATCAATCCATGCAGATCATTGGGTTTGCATGCAAACCTGCATATTCGTAAGGTTAGGGCAGCAAGTTTTACGCAGCGCTCACAGGCGCCGTCGGCTTCACATTGGTCCACTTCGCAAAGAGTGCGATTGGTAAAGTGATACCGGAAAGCGCAATCGCCAATGCGAACGCTAATTTCAAACCGTCCATGTACGCAATGAGAATTCCGGGGAGATCAGCTGCGGAGAACACCTCCCTTAGCTGTGTAGCTCCAGTTGCAACGACCAAAGCAGGGCTAACGCCAGGTACAGTGATAGGGACTTGCGTAAGAAGTCGATTTGCGAAGGCAGTCTGACATGCGGAGACGAAGAAAGCGCCACCAATAGTCTGGAAGACTGTTTCATAGGATTAGAGAAGCGAGCAACAGAGCACTGAATCGAGGAACACTTACAAAGTGTGATTGCAGTGACGGATGATATCTCTGACATGCTGACGAAAGCCTGATTGGCGATGATTGGCACCTGAATTGATAAGCCGACGCCGACGCCTGCTAGCGTTTGGTAGCCTATCCAATGTCCGGAAGGAGAGCCAATGTCTAGTGTGTAGATGAGACCCGTTCCAATTGTGGCCAATATGGCGCCAGCAAAAAGGAACGGCACGTAGTGACCGTAAACTGTAATCAGGCCGCCAGACAGCACAGTGAAAATGGCTGGAGAAGTCAGCTTTCCCTTGTTGCAAGGGCATTTGCCGAGTACTTACAGACACCAAGGACTAGAGGTATATTGCGGATGCCACTTTCGGAAGCGGAAACTCCGTCCACGGACTGGAAGTAAATGGGAAGGTAGTATAACAAGGCGAAGAACTCTCCAGCGAAGCTTTGCACCAAATCAGTGTTGTTGTCCATCACTGATTGCATCGTGAAACTCACAAAAAGATGTAGATGCAATTGACCATGATTGCGCGCCTTCCCAACAGGCTTCCTGGTAGCAACGCTCTCTCACCCATCTTCCATTCGACTACACCAAACATTATAACGAAGAGTACAAATCCAACGAGAGTGCCGACGACTGATGATGATTTCCAGGCTTTAGTAGTGCCGCCCCATTGTAGTGCAAGCAAGTAGCAAATTGCTGCTGCCATTATGGTGAGGGTGCCTAAAGGATCCATCTGGAATATTCTCTCTGTCCAGCTTGCTTTGACAGGCTTCGATGCTGCCGGAGCCTGGAACAAGAATAGGATTACAGTTGCGGAGGCTCCACCGATCGGAAGGTTCACGTAGAAGCTATGAGGGCGTCAGTCTACACCATGTTTCACCTATGTGAAGGTAGCCAGGAATTTGACATACCACCATCGCCAAGTAGCGTGAGAAGTGAAGACGCCTCCTAAGAGTGGACCAATGACACTTGCGCATCCATACGTCGCTCCCAAAATGCCAGTGAATGCTGGTCGCTGAGCTGGTGGAACAGCGAAAGCGATGATTGTGTAGGCGCCCGATCCAATACCAGCTCCACCTATTCCTGTTCACTGTTAGCTTCTTTGAACACCTCAGGTTGGAGGGAAGTTCCAAACCCGCAATGGCCCTCCCTACGATCAGTGTAGTACTATTCCGTGCAACACCGCAGATGAGACTGCCAATCTCGAAGATACCAATGGAGATGAGGAAGGTCGGCTTGAGGGCAAAGTATTTGTAGGCCTTGCCCCAGGTTGACTGGAAAGAAGCAAGAGTCAAGAAGAATGCAGACCCGTACCATCCAACTTGGTCCAGACTGTGAAATTCGTCGGTGATTCTGGGGATGGCAGTGGCAACGATGGTCATGTCGAGAGAAACGAGGAATATTGACAGAACCAGCGCGACGACGATGAAAGTGAGCTTCAAGGCCTTCGGGTAGTCGGCCGTGGCAATCCTTGAGAGGGTCTCCATACCCTGCTCGCTTCCACTGGCAGCAGGCAGCGGATTCTCTGATTTTGTCGAGTCAGCATCGCGACCAATCTGATGCTGTTCGCTATGCTCTGACTTCTCGTGGACTGGAGCCATTGTTGAGGCAGTCGATTCAGTCATGATATGGCGTCAATTGTAATTTACGTAGAATCCAGGATCTTCTTTCAATGAAGCGAGAAGGGTAAGCAACCAGCCCTGGTGGATGAGGCTTTGGGTGAGTAATTTTAGGGACGTGGTGAGTAGAGCGAGCATGCGAACGGTGGACTTTAAGAAGATTCACGATGGCAGCTCATGACGGGGCGACACACGATATCATGTCAGCACTTGAAATAGAACGTGCTTGATTGGGTTAGAACTATCTCCATCTCCATTTCACATAAACGATATGCATGAGGCGACCTAGCGGACGAAATCTCGTCCGACATTTCCAGAGGTGCGACGGCCTGACCCCGGCTTGGCAGAGTTAGACCCCAGTTCTACTGTATCGAGTGTCGATCTTTCGGATTTAAGCTTGGCCACAGGATTTTTCATTCGTCCAACGCTTAATTCGAGCATGCCGCTCGAATTACCAACCGCTAGCGCTGACTAATATATCGGATCAATTCCTTTCCGACGCTTCGACGCCGTCGTCCGACGTAATGTGGAGACTAGCTTTGACCTGTTTACAATATTCAACCAGGACTATAGGATAAGCTATCATGTCCGATGAACAGCCGCGTAAGCGAATGAGAAAAGGCACCCACAGCTGTACAGAGTGTGAGTTTTGGACGTTGACCAGCGATTCCCCCCATGCTTGACTCATCCTCGTCTTGGATGCTTACTCTTCTGTCAGGCCGAAGACGAAAGAAAAGCTGCATACCTCACCCAGGTACTCCTGAAGCATGTACGGAGTGCTTCTCCAGAGGCGTTCAATGCCATGAGCAAGAGGCGAGTAGGCGCATCGGCGCGCCTTTGCAAGACAGCAACAAAAACCTTCAGCGACGCGTCACAGAGCTGGAGGATACTTTATCGAAAGTCGCCAGCAGATTTGAGACTACACCAATCATATCGGGAGCCGAGAACCGCGCAGCTCAGACACTGACCCAATTACGCTCTGATCTCTTGCCTCCAACACCCGCGTCGTCGACTTCGGCATCGTCACCTGAGAGTCCCTTTGATAGTGCGCCTGTGCTCAGCCTTTTCGATAATGCTATCCTAAGCAGGCGTCCTGAGAGTGGCGTTTCGCACGAGGAAACCTCCAAAACCTCACATTATGGAACGGTGGAGGGAAGAGTCGGGGTTCCAAGGTTGGACAACACAAGACAAACGTTGATATCCCTCTTCCCATCCCAGCAGCGACTCGACCTCATACTAGACGCCTCGCGCAGTTGGTGGGGTTCTTGGCAGACCATGTTTCCTGGAATATTCGGTCCCAAACCAAGATCTAGCATCCACGAGTTTTTCGCGGAGTGTAGGTCGAGCGGCAGCGTGCAGAGGATTTCCAAAGCACTTCTGTGCATCGCAATTGGTCTCCAAGAGACTTCTGTCGTTTTAGATGCCAAATCTGCCCAGGACTATACCGAGCAGTATCTGAATATCATTGACGATTTGGTGTTGTCCAAGGATGATCTAGCCGGCACCATTGACGGAATCGAATGCATGGTTTTGCAAGCCAAACACGATTCGAATAACGGTCGTGTTCGAAGAGCCTGGGTCACTTTCCGGCGAGCCATTGCCTTCGCTCAGCTTCAAGGACTTCATCTTCGGTCGAAGGATAGATCGAGGGAGGATAGTATTCGCCGAGAAAGTCTCTGGAAATCGTTGTATCAAAGCGACCGGTTTTTAAGCTTACTGCTTGGTCTACCGTACTGTGTCTCGGAAATGCAACTGAGCTCGACCGGTGATAATGACACGGTGTCGCATGGCGCTGATATGGGTTCTAATGGAGCCGCCTTTTTCCTACGACTTTCTAATATCGCAGGCCACGTCATTGATCGTAATCATGAAGCTTCTTCCAATAATGCACTTGCAGTGACTGTGAAGATTGAGGGTGAGTTGATCGATCTTGCTAGTACCATGACAGCCGACTGGTGGGCGCTGGACTCCCCTTTGCCGGAAGGGATCTCCGACCAACTTTACAGTCGCTGTCTTCCCAGATTCTGGTACCATCAGATTCGAACCTTGCTTCATCTTCCATTCATGCTGAAGGCGACCACAGATCGGCGCTATGAATACAACAAAATTGCTGCTCTTGAATCTGCGCGCGGAATGCTTGGCCTCTATCAGTTCATCCGTCCAGCAGCGGGATTTGCCTCTCTAATATGCAAAGTTGTTGACTTCCAGGCTTTTACCGCGGCAAAAATTCTTGTTCTAAACATGTTAGGTCTCTCGCAGACTAGCTCTAAAGATGACACGAAGGAGGCAGACGCAGATCGTAGCCTAGTCTCAACTACCACAGAGATATTACAGAAGTCATCTTTGGAGACCGGCGGTGGTGTGGCCACTCAAGCAGCTCGAGCATTGGAGATATTTGGCAACGATGGATCATTTCAGGGCGCTTCGAAAATTGCAGTTCCCTACTTTGGCACTGTTTCTTTCGGACCTGGCCGGAGCTTTGCAAACGGACGCCGCAGCAATGCAAATCAGGCAGCTCAACAGCCATTCCAAATGCCGACGCCAAGCGAAGACTCGCTCAGCTACTCGCCTCAAGATCAATGGTACGTCGATGACAATTTTGCCTCGATGCCCTCCGATTTCAACTTTGGGCCATACCTCCAGCAACCGCAAGATTTGGACACGGGTGAGAGTGATTTTGCCAATATGAATATTGACATCGATCAAGATTGGAGTTGGTTCTGGAACAATACTGAGGTCTTATGAGCTATTTGAGTTACCTAAGATAAGCTTGCCGTCTATGGAATTGTGCGTGATGATTTCGTCAATGCAGGCTGCCCTGCGCCGCCCATTATGACTGTGCAAGGTGCTTTCAACATGCTGTATAGTCTCCAGTGCTCAAAAAAGATCCTCTACAAGGTGGTCGCCGCACCACTCATTCCCTGTCTTGGCTCTAGGTCAAGCTAGCGTACTCAGATCCCGTTTCATAATTGCTAAGAGAACGCTTTGGCTGTAGCTCAGAAGGAGAACCGCGCCAACACCACGATGAGGGTCATGCCATAGTCGTTCTGAATGAAAGTCTCTGTTAGTTCATTTGGCGCTCTCCAGTCTACCATAGAATTTTGACCACAGCAAGTTTGTATGGAATGCCAGTATTCATATTCCTAAGTCCTACAACTCTCTCCATGTTCGATATAGGTGTTTTAGACCAGTTCGCCCATAGCCTGCCTACGGCCACAATCCAAGGTACGGTCTTGGTTACGTATTTAGACGGATTCATTTGTGCCACTGTAGTAGGTTCGAATCGTTGGCATGGTCTGGAGGTAGGTGGGGCATTCACAGTCGATTGGAAGAGTATGGTAGCATTCAGGCAGGCCGACAATAGTCCAAAGTCGCATGAGCCGATTTCTAGCCGTGGACTCGGCACAGCATCGTCACTCCTGCGGATAACAGATTGCCTCAGTCCCTCAGATGTGCCAAGCTCTGCTAAGCCCCTTCGGGTTAGCTTCCGCTCGCTAAGCCCCTTCGGGTTAGCGCCTTCTATTTACTACGGAACCTCTAGGTAGCACGTCTAAGCGTAAAATCCGAATATTATATCTAGTTCGCTTTATTTTAATTATCGATTATTAAAATACCCGTACTATTCTACTTTTAAATTAATACTGTAATCTTAACGATAAAATCTAAATTTATTATATATTAATATAGCCGCGTATAGAAATATTATAATTAATAATTACTTTAATATTAATAGAATTTAAATTATAAACGACTATTTATAAACTTTTTTATTATTATTTATAAAATTATAATATTAACGTAATAAAAATCCTATTAAAAATATTTATTAATTAATTAATTATCGCTATTTATTAGATATTAAAAAGTATATATTTATTATTAAAAATTAAAAATTATTCTTTACCTAGCCCCCCCGATAAAGTACGATATATTTAAACCCTAGAATTTTATAAAGATCGCGTTTTTATTATCCCCGTTATTATCCGTTACCCCGTTTTCTCTTTTTTTCTTTTCTATCGATTTATTTTAATTTATATCGAGGCCGATTATTTTTACGTCCGTTTTAAATTTTATTTTAATATCTAATATATTCTTATTATTAAAGATTATATTATTAATTTTAATATAATTATAAAATTTCGTCGGTTTAAACTCCTTTTTATATTAAAGACCCTTTTAAATTATATAATAATATAAATTATATAAAGCCTCTCTACGATAATAATTATTTAAATAAAATAAATTCTCTATATTAAAATTTAAAGATCGTAGTTAAATTATTCGTATTAAACGCTCGTTTTTTTATTTAAAAGAGTTTATTAAATTCGTTATTAAGGCTCCGTAAACTTTATCTCCTACGTCGAATCCTATATTTCGTTACTCCGCTCGAGTATTTATTATAATAAAAAGACGATTAAGATTATTATTTATTATTAAATAAATTTTAATATAACGGAAATAATAATTAAAGTAAAATTATATATCTATAGATCCGGGATCTTTATTATACTCGTTATTAATTAAATAATCGGGATAATTTAAGCGCTAGATATTATATTTAAAAAGAATACTCGTTATATCTTTACGAATAACTTTATTAACGCCGAGTAAAGTAATATATAATTAATCCGTTATATAAATAACCCCCCCGAGTATTTCGGGGTCTCCGATCGGGATATTATAATTTTTACTTATATTATATTTTACTAGTTTATAAAAATCTTTTTTAAATATTAACCTCTCGTCCTTTATTAAATAAGGGATAATTTCTTCGGTATAAATAAAATAATACCCGTAGATCTAGTTACGGGTCTCTTTTAGAAATATTTCGAATATTATTATAATATAATAATAGTCCGATAGGTTTTAAATATAAAGTAAATTAATTAATATATATATTATATTATAATAAATATTAGGAAGAGAGGGTATTAATAATTTAAATAATAATTCCGATATTATAGATTAATAATCGAAAGGGGATTAATAATCGAAAGAAAATTAAAAATTAAAAGAAATTATCTAAAATTTTATTAGAATTAAACTTTAATCTAGGAAATAATTTTGAAAATTTAAAAGTTTTAAACGGGGGGTTAACCTTTTAATATTAAACTTTTAAAAATAATTAATAATAAATATACTTTAAAGTCGAGCCTAAGATTATTTAAATTTAAAAATTTAATTATTTAAAATTAAAACTTTAATTATTTAATATTAAAATTTCGAATTTATTAATATTATAATCGTAGTCTTATTATTATTATATATAAACTTTTATTATTATTATTATCTAAAAGTCTAGGATATTAATATTAATATATTTATAATTATAAAAAATAGAGTTAATATATTTATAATCTTGAACTTTAATAGTAAATTCGAAATTTTAGTTTTATTATAATTATTCGTAAATTTAATATTATTATTTAAAGGACTATTATAAATAACGCGGTAAAATTATACCGCGCGGATTTACTAACTTTTTAACCGTTATTAAAAATTATTATAATTATATTTAAAAATATTTTATTAGATTATTACTATTACCTTATTAATCTCGGTTTATATAATATTATTCGCGATTAAAAAAAAGGGTTCCTAGGCGGCCCCCTTTATAAATAATATTAATTTAATATATAATAATAAAGTTAGGAAGATCGGGTCTTTAAAGTATTTAAATATAAATTAAATATATACTTTATAAAATTATTTTTATATTAATTTTTAATAGCGGATCTTCTCCCTAGCCGGACACTTAAGGTATAAATTAATATTAAATACTTTTTATCTATTTAATATATATAGGTTTTTCGTTTATATATAATATTATCCCTCCTCCCCCGTTATTAATATATTTCTATCGATATTTATATCCCTTATCGCTTTTTATTATTTAGCGGTATAATTAAAAAAGTATTTTAAACTACGTATTATTCTAGTTAAATCGAATTTATTTAATTAATTTATAAAGATTCTAGCCGGGTACTAGTTAATTATAAATAAAATAATTTAATTATTTAAATAAATATTAAATTTAGGGATTTAATTAACTTTTAAAATTCCTAAATTTATAAATAAAATAAAGTAGTTATAGGCTACGAAGGTTATATATAAATACTCGGTAAATTTATTAATATTCTTTCTAATTAAGTTTTAAAGATCGTAATAAATAATATTATATATCGTTATTCTTTAGGTTAGAGGTTTAACGATTTTAATATTATATTTCTTTTTTATAAATTTATTAAAGTCCTTATCTCCTTTAATTTTAAAATTTATTCTCTTTTTTCTTTATTTTATAAATATTTTTTTAATAAACCCTATAACTTTATCTTTTTTAAATTTAATAAATATTTTTTATTTATATTTAATAAATATCTCCTCGTTATTAAGTTAGTCCTCTATATTTTTATAATTATAATTAATATCGTTATCGATTAATATAGTATTATTATCGATTAATATATCGTCGTCGTTATTTTTATCTACCTTTTCCTTCTCTTTTCTATTATAAATCGATTATTTCTTTTTAATTTTTTAAACCTTAAATACCGCCGGTTTAGTTTTTAAAACTAACGCGTTATTTTTATTTAATTTATATTTTATACTTAATTTCGGGGTAGGTCTTTTATATTTTAATTTAATATTATTATTTTCGAAAACTAGTTTATAGTCCTCCGTAAAGTAACTCTAACTATAATATTAATATAATAAATAGTAGAGGTTAACGAGTAGGATTTATTAAGATTCTATCTTTAAATATCTCGTTTAAGGTTATTTTTATATTTATATTATTAGAGGATAATTTATTTAATAAATCCCCTTCGTTATTACTATTATTAAAGTAAACTATATTATTTAAGAGATTATTAATCTCCGTAATTAATATTAAATTATAAATATTATTATTTTTTATTATAATTAATATTAAAGTATAAAGATTAAATAAAGAGATTAAGAAAATTAATTTAAAGAGGAGAAAGAAAAAATTAAAATTAAAATAGAAACTAGTTTAAAAAATAATTTTAAAGTTCAAAAGTTTTTAGGCGGGGCTAGGGGCGCCTAAATATTATTATTAATAATTATATTATTTAAAAGTGAATTTTTATTATTCGAAAGTAAATTTTAAATTTTTATTTAATTTAAAAATATTTAAGATTTAACCGTTATTAGTATTAAATAAAGAAATTAGATTAAAATATTATTATCTAATATTAAATATTTATTTAAACTTTATCTCTTAGTTAAAAATATTCAAATTTTAAAATAATCTTCTAGAGTAATAACTTCGTATATTAATTAATATTAAATATTTATTTCAACTTTACCTCCTAGCCAAAAATATTTAAATTTTAAAATAATCTTTTAAAGTATTAACTTCGTATATTAATTAATATTAAATATTTATTTAAACTTTACCTCCTAACTAAAAATATTTAAATTTTAAAATAATTTTCTAAAGTAATAACTTCGTATATTAAGATTTAATACGTAAAGTTTATTAACGATTATTATTACTAATATTATTATTAATATTTATCGTATTAACCCTATTATTATTATCGTTAATAGTATAATAATTTACTTTATTTATTAATTTTATTTAGATCTTTATTATTTTTATTTATTAAAACTCTTTACCTCTCTTTATTTTTTATCGATTTATTATTTAATTATTTATTATATTATCCTCGTTAATATTTTATAAAGATTCTTTTTCTTTAATAATTACTAAAGCCTCGATCCTCGCGTTTATAATTAAAACGACGAATAAATTACTAGTAAATATATACTAGAAGATTAACGAAACGATATATTAAACCGGAGAACTAAGGGTATAAATCGATTTAATCTAGAATATATTAGAAAAGTTCGTTAATAATACGGAGATCGTTAACGAGATTATTACCGAGGTATAAGGTATATTAATAAATAATAAATCTTAAATAATAAAATTCGCGAGTAAATAAAAAGTGTATAAAGCGCTAGACTCGACGATTTTATAAAATATATAAAAACGGGCGATAATTAATCGTAGACGAAAGAAGAAATACGTTAAAGGTATACGAAATATATAGAGGACCGTAGTATAAAATTAATAATTCAATACTATAGAGGAAAATCACCTCGGTTATATAAATTAAATCGTTAAAAAATTTATCTATAACGATATTTATTCTATAATTATTTAATTAATAATTAACTATTTAAAACGAAATAATTATAAACGAGGATCTACGCGTAAAAGTATCCCGAAAGACTAGTAGATATTAAATAATTTAAATAAAACTAATATTTATACTCTTTTAATTAAGTCGGGCTTAACGGATAAATAATTAATAAAATTAAAAATTAATCGAAAGTATTTAATAAGGTTAAAGATAAATAATAACGAGAGACCTTTATTATAAAGAAAATATAAAAGATATAATTATCGAGTTATTAATAATAAAGAGATTAAACCCGAGTCGGTAAATTATAAAATTAATAATAACGATTTAAACGGTACCTCGGAGAATAAAGATATAATATCTTCGAGCGGTAACTTTAATAAAGACGATAATAACGACGACGATAACAACGATAAAAATTAAAAAATAAATAATCGGGTTAAATATTTCGGTTATAATTATATAAACTTATTAATTAATTCTCTTAAACGGGTAGTAAAGAAAAATCTAAAAACTATTAATATAAATAACGAGGTTAATTAAATCGGTACCCTCCAAATATTTATAGAAACTAAATCCGATTTACGATATATTTATTATATATATTTATATATTATAACTAGATATTTCGGTTTATAAATTAAATTATTAAACGAAAAGAGTATTTATTTACGATTAATTAAATACTAGCGTTATCGAAGTAATATAGATACTTTTAAGATTAATATAGTTACTAAGAATTAATAACGGATAATAACCCGATTATAGATAAATAATAATAAATATAGAGTTTATAAATACCGAATAATTAAAGCGAGTATTAGAGTATTCTTAATTAATTAAATATCGCGGTTTATTATTCGTAAAATAGGAGGGCTAGAAGTATAGGATATTTAAAAAAAAAAAAAAAATATTATTATTAAAAGTATATTTAATTAATTATAGACGGGGGTAAATTTAAAGGGTAACTCCGAGATTAAAATTAAAAATATTATAACGGAGAAATTCGATATATATTTTTATTATTAAATAAAGCGGAATAAATAACCTAATAAAAAGTAATTATAAATAATATTTTATTTATTAATATAATAAATTATCCGGTAAGATCCGATATATTAGGATTTATATATATATTTATAACCTAATCGTAATTACCGACTAATTTTATATTTTTATTATATTAAATATACTCGGCTTAAAGACTCGATTTTCTTTTAATATATTAATATAAATATATTTAAATATCTCGCCTATAGGTATAAAGTTAATATTATATAAAAATTAATATCTTTTAATAATAAGATTATTAATAATTATATAGAGATTATTTTAGGTTTTTATAAAAATATAATTAAATAATAAAAAAGAGTAAAGAGGCGAGGAAAAATAATAAATAATTATATATATAAAATAAATAAGATCTAGGAGCTAGTAGATATAATTAATTATAATTAATTCGTTTTAATATCGTATATATATAAGGACGTAAAGATTACTCGGTTTAAAATATTATATAATTTAATATTAGGCCGCCTAAATACTACTCTTTAAAGAATTATTCTTTTATAATTTATAGAGATAAAGGAAAATAACGAGACCCTAGATAATAAAGAGTCCGATAAATAATTAAACCTCGTTTTTATTTACTTAAAGTAAACGGCGGTAAATTTTATACTATCGGGGTTACCGAATAAATTTAATTTAATTCTTTATTAATTTTTAACTAGTATTTAACTCGTTTTAATATTACCCGTTAATTAAATATTAATATATAAAATAATTTAGGAGGACCTAGTTATTTAGGGTTATATTAATTTATTATTAAAAATTAACCGAGTACGCGTATAAAAAGTTATTTAAAAATATTATTTAAAAGTATTAAAGTTATTTAAAATAGTATAAAGTAGGGTAAAATAGGCGGAGAAAAGATTTTATAATAAAAATAGTTTTTTTTAGTAAATAGATAATAAGATTAAAAAGCGCTAGTATTAAATTATATAAATAATATAGGATATTATTAGTTATAAAGTAAAACCGCGCGGCGCGGTTTCGTTTAACTCCGTTATTTTAATCTTAATTATAATAATTCTATATTAATTATTAATATTAATCTTTAATATTAATAATCCGCGTTATAAATTATATTAAAATAGAAACTACGTTATTATTTACTAGTTTATTATTTAGCCCTTTAATATCGCCTCCCCGTTTATCTCCGCTATATATAAAGATTATAAATTATTTATTTAAATAAACACGCTATACCTCTACCCTAAACCTCCGTCTTTATATAATTTTAAATAAATTAATTTTTACTTCCTTTTTTATAAATTCTTCCTCCGTCTCTACTTTTATCTTTATTAATAATAATAATTTATCGGAAAAAACGGTAGTAGGTAATAAAAAACGTCGTTAATAATAAACGGAGGGCGAAAAGATTATTAATATATTAATAATAATAACCGATATATAATAAGATATAAAGAGATTTTTAAAAGTATTTTATAAATTACGTAAGATTTATACTTTCCGTTTAATATAAAAATAATTTTTCGATTTTATTTATAACGAGCTACCTAACGATTCCCGATTCGAAAAGTAATTAATATTTAAACGGCGCGACTCGCTAGTTAGGAGATAGAGTTAACTAGTCGTTAATATACTTTAATAAGAAATTAAAATCCTAGGGGAGTACGAAATATTTAATATTTTTTATTTATTTATAAAAGGGCTTAAGAGCGGTACTTTATAATTATTTAAAAATATTATTCTAGTTATATTACGGCTAGCCCCGTAATAATTTAATATTTTCTACTAAATTTACTACGAGAATAAATTAAATAATTTATCGTTATTATTAATAAATCCTACTATTTAATAACCCGCCGTTTTTATATTATTAATACTTTATTATTTAATACGACCTTATAAATCGATTAATTTTTAAACGATTTTAAAACTTTATTTATATTAAAGAGGGGTACGATAACGAGTTCTCGATACTTTATATTAATTTAATTTAATTATTTTATATTTAATATTATAACGATATATAGTAATTTTAAAAAAGGACGCCGAAGTAAAAGTTTAAATAATAAAGTAAACCGCGAGTATTATTTTAATTTATAATAACTTTAAATATATAAAAAGAAAATATAGAGAAAGAATAAACGACTACCGAGAATTTTAATTAATTACTACTATATTAATTTTAGAAAAGTATCTCTTCGATAAAGAAACTCTTTAATAGAATATATAATACCCGATAACTATATTATTATTAACCGAGATAATCGCTCGTTAGTTAATATCTATTAATATAGATATAAAGGTATATTTTTTATTTTTAATTTTATTACTCTTCCTTTTATATTTTAATATTAATAAAGATACGTTAATAAACTAAAGTTCTAAATTCGGCTATATTATATCGAGTCGGTAATCTCGGTAGTATATATACTTTATTTAAATAATATAAAGTTTTTATAAATAAGAGTAATACCGGTCTTAAAGAAATTAAACCCGGTAATAATAAAATACTTCTTAATAATATTAATATTTAAAGATAAAAGTACGACGATTAATAATATCTATATATTAAAGGATATATTTAAATATTAATTTAAATTAAATAATAAAAGCTTTATTTTTAATATTAATTTTCGATTAATATATAATAACCTTAAGATATAGTTATATATATAATTTATTAAAACTTTATATAACGATATTTCCGAGCTCCTATTTAATATTTTTAATTAATTATTACTAGGTTTAAGTCTCTAGTACCTTCGCTTTAATATATTATAATTACTTTATAAGATTTATTAAGACCCTAATAACTCTATAAATTTATTTATATTATAATATACGACCGATCGCTAGGATCGCTTTAAGGTTATTTAATTAATAAACTTTTAAATATTAAAGAACCTAATTATTTATAATTATTAAATATATATAATAAAAACGTAGATTAAAATCTTAAAATAATAATCTATAAATTTTTAATATATAGAGGATATTATATTTTAATTTATAGTATAAAATACTTTAAATATTAATACCTAGTTTTATATATTAAAAAAGATTTCTAAAATTATATATATTTAATCTTTATCTACTCGCGATTAATAATTTTAAAATTATTAAAATTTCTATATATATATCGAAATCTATTTAACCCTACGATATATTATTAAATATATTAATATTAACCTACTCCGTTATATTTTATACTACGTTACGATTTTTTTTTAAACCGATATTACTAGTACCCTAAAATATATATAGGCCCTACTCTATATATTTTATATAGTAAATTTACCGGTAGTAATAATAAGGTTATAAAAATATATATTAATAAATAATTTTATAAATTTACGGGGAATAATAGATATAAATTTCGAGCTCGATTATTTTCTTAAATTATTTAATAATAATCTTAAAGTATTTTAATACGACCGGTCCTATTATTTTAAATATAATAATATATTATTTAAAAATTAAACTCTTAATAACTTATATTTTTTAAAATTAAAGAGGATAATAAAATTTATATTCGGAAAACCCTCCTCGATTATATATCCGGTTAAAAGCGCCGCCGAGGATATTTAAAATATAACTCTTAACCTCGCCTATAAATTATTTATTCGTTATACCGAGTAGGATAAATTCTTTTTAAATTTAATTATTAATCTTTTCGATACCGGGTTTAAACGGTTAAATAAAAATATATTAAAATATAACGAGCGGTATATTTAAGAGTATATATTATTAACGGATAACGAGTATAAAGATACTCTAACGGTTAAATTAAAAATTAAATATAATTTTATATTAAGGAGTTTTATAATCCTAATTTCTACCTTAAAGTCTTCGAGTATTATATTTATTAATTAATTTAATAATAAATCCGCGCGGCGCGGGTTTATTAACTAGTTTTAAAATCGCGTAGGGTATTATTTATATTAACGAGATTAAAAGAGGGTTAATTTTCTTAATTTATTCGCCGATACCTTTTATAATAACTAGTATAATTATTATAATATCGTTAATTCCTCTTTTAATTTACTCGTTTTATTATAAAAACTAGGTTATAAAGTATAATTTTTATTATTATACTACTCTTTAATAATATAATATTTATTATTTTTATATTAAATCGTCTTCGGCTCTATATTTTAAAGTTTATTAAATTAACTCTCCGCCGCGTTAATTTTAATACGAGATTTACTCTTTATAACGGGTATATTTAATTATTTAACTCTTATTTTATTAGTTACGATTCTACTCTTAATACGCGCTTTTTTAATTACTAGTTTATATTTTACTTTAATTAATTAATTATCCCTTCGCTTTTTAAATTTAATTTATTCTTTATTAAATAACGGATCTAGCCGCCGTTTTTTTTTAATATCGTTATATATTATTTATATATTAAATATTTTACCCCGATTTAACTCTTTTTATTATTCTTATTTTAAGATATTTAATATTTTAATATAATATAAATAGAGGCTAGACTACGCGTTATTAATTTATTAATATATAATTCGTTTATCGCGAATACTTTTTACTTACGTCGTTAAATCTCTTAAAATTTTATTAAATATTATTAAAGACGTAAAGAAATATTAATATAAATTAACGAATTTTTTATTTAATTTTTAATATCGCTAAACTCGAAGTTTAGATATATATTATAAATATTTAAATAAATTCTCGTCTACCGATTTATTTAACTCCGCGTAAATAATAATAAATATTTATAATTCTAGATTATAAACCGAGTAATAAGGGAATAACTTCGTATAATTCGGTATATTATATTCTATATTATTAAAAAAGGCGAGGCCGATATTATAAATATAACTACTCCCGGGTATATTAAAAAGATTATATAAACTAAATATTATTCGAGCTCGTTAATTAATATTTATATAATTTATATAAACTTTTCTCGGCCCCGATAAAGATTTTATTATTATATTATCGAGCGAAGCCGGTTCCGTTAAAAACGCCCCGTTTCTAGGGCCTATATACTAGGGTAAATATAATAAAATAAAATATACCTACCCCCGACTATAATGTATCGCGCGTTTTATATATTAATATATTTTTTAAATAAACGAAGGGAGTAATTATTAAATAACTCTTTTTATATCTAAATTATTAACCCCTAGTTTATAAATATTAATTATAATAATAATATATAAAGATAAACTTTAAATAGATAATAGACCGAAATATATCGCGATATTTTATTTATCTCGAGTAGTTATCGCCGCGAAAAAAGATACGACTAATTTCGTACCCTCGATCGGATACGATAATCGTTTTATTTATATATATATTAATTAATATATATCTCTAAATTAAATTATAGAATTTATAAAAATAATCGTCTTCGGAATATTTTAGGCGGTAATAATCTACGACGGTAAAATATATTATAAATTAAATATATCGTTAATAGGATTATAAATAATATTAATTTAAATATATATCTCTAGCCAATTAAACGGAGTCTTTATAATAATAATATCTTCCGAGAAAATATATTACTTTTATATAATCTCGAGTATTTTAATATCGAGCGTTATAGAGACTTCTAAAAGAGGGACGCTAGGCGGTAATTATTTTTAAAGAATATCTAGATTAAAATATATTAATTGAAACTCCTTTTACTCGGTTATTAAATAAAGCTCGTCGATTATTAATAAATATAACTATAACGTAAAGCTAGTATACCGTAGTACGTCGATATTAAAATTACTCGAACTAGTAATTTTAGGATTTATAAAGATTATTATTATTAACTATTTATTTATAAATCGCGTTTAGTTATTATACCGTAAATAAAGTAACTAAAGTATATCGTTATAATATTAACGGGTTTATTACTATCGCCGTTTAAAACGAAGAGTCGGTAATTAAATATATAATTTAATTTCTTATATTACTCTTCTAATAAAGTATTTAAAAATATAATAATTAATACCGCTTTAATAAATAAAAATATTAATAATAAAACCTAAAAGACGATATTTTTATTAAATTTAGTTTTCGTAATTAAAATTAAATCCGTTCTTTAGTTTAATAATATATTTAAAATATTATATTATTTCTCTTTAAGCTCGACTCCGAAGTAATATATTATAACGCCTTTTATATACTCTCGATTTAAAGTTTTATATAAATTATTTATCTTTATTATAATAGGCGTAGACGCGAAATCGCTTATTATATATAATATTATTATAATAAATATTAGTTTTAACTTTAAATATATTTCGCGGAGAGTTTTATAACGAAGGGGATTTACCGATAATAAAGAATAAAAACTAACGATAAATAATTATCGTTATAATAATAATCGAAACTCGAGTTATAATTAAGGATTTTTAAATAACCTATATTTATTTCGTTATATATACGATAAATAATATTATAAATAACTATATTCGAAAGAGTATATATAAAAGTATTAACGCGCGATTAATTTAAATCTTATTCTAAAATAATTAGATAACGATCGCGTCGTAAAGTTAATTATTAATAAAGATAAAAATTAACGGAAAAATTTATATAAACGGCCCGCGAAAATAATACGAACCTAATAAAAATATAGGGTTTTACGCTTAGACCTACCGCCGTTTAACTACGAAGTTAATATTTCTAACCCGAAGGGGCTTAGTAAACGGGAGCTAACCCGAAGGGGCTTAGCGGTGGCTCGGCAGGTCTGAGGGACTGAGGCAAATAACAGACACGAAGTAGCTTCGGCTTAGTCAGCAAACGTTTTTTCCAGCCAGAGCAGTCGCTGACTTCGAGCCATGAACAGCAACAAATAGAACCCCTGTTCTGATCACCTCCACGGTCTTTGGTCGGTGGCTTGTGGAACTACAAATTAAAGCGTTTTGCTCGAGGGCAAGACCTAGATGCTTCGCGGCAGTACAACGATTCACCCCAAAGCAGGGCTGGCTCTGCGCAAGGCATTACGTTTCACATGCTGAGAAATTCTACAAACGGTTTTCGAAGAGAACATGGCTTAAGGCACATATTGATGCCGCGCTGGAAGGGGTAATATCGGCCGTCACGGGGATGACACTCTAGTACCAGTTACGCAAGAACACAAGAATCTGAGAGATTGCCTTTATTCCAGTATCTGAAATGGCTGGACGTCTCTCTCTACCAGATCTACGCTTAAAGGGCTAGAATTAGCCTAGTTGCACAAGTAACAACTTGTCGAAGTAAGGATTGAAGTGCCTGGCTATGCCTTGAGAGTATGCCTTACAACCACGCCAGCCATCTATGCATCTATAGCAAGTCCCGTTTCAAACCGTGTCTATGATGTTGCCGCTACCTCTGCTTGAATTTGGTTCCCTGCTTTGAATTTCCAAATCTCTTTCAAGAGGTGGAATTGTTTCCAGCCTTTGGTTGGGACATAGACCTTTCCGACAGCCTCGAACATGAGATGATAGTAGTTGTCACTACCTACTAGCACGTAGAGTCGCGCCATAGCCTGAACGACTTTGTTGTTGACGTTCCAATCGAGGCCAGTCTTGAGATTGCCGTGGGCCGTGATCAATTCGTAGTTGAAGACCACATGGATCCATAATTCGGCGGTACATTCCAACTGGTCGTCTAATTCTCCTTTGACCTACAGGATGAATGTCATCAGCGCTGAGTTCGAGGACTTTGGGGCAAAGAAGAGGAGCTAAGTACCCTAAAATAAATGGCAGGCCAAATCGGGAGAGGTATTTTTTCGTCGAATGAAATGAATTCGTCAATATCACCACTTTCGGAAGAATTGAACTGGCCTGGAGGGGCTTCTGTGAGATTGAAGGTATCAGGAGTCAGGCTGCTGAATTTGGGAGCATCGATTGGTAGTAGTAACTGCCTCTTAGCAATGATCTTGGAGTCGAAATCGTGAAGGATCCCATCATCCCCTCTCGCGACATTTTGCGGGGCCGCTACGTCGCCGGTATTAGAATATGAAGACAAAGTCGACAGGCTTCTTAATTGCGAAGCTGCTATGTCGCCAAGACCATCACGTTGGGCTGGGTGCGCCAAGCTGACCGCTGGCAACAACAGCCATACCAGTCTCGAAATCAGAACGAAAGGCAACATTTCAACAATCAGTGCAGACACTTGCTTGGGGTGTGAATCAAGCGTGCAACGACAACGACGCCAAGGTATCGACCATATATCGAAGGGAGACGAAGGGGGTGGATTTGCAAGGATAGAAGTACTTAAGAGCTCAGAGGAACAGATGCTCTGGGGGAACGATTGGGACAAACACATTGAGCAAGATAAAATTCGCTCTTAGTGGTATCCCGTTGCACAGTGCATGGGGTGTAGCTGCTGCAATTGGCCGAGATGTGATGAAACGCTGTAGCCGCTCCGCAATCGCAGATACCCGCACAACCCTTCAAGCGTACTATGCGACCTTGATACATCGACTTGACAGGCCATCTCCTTCCTCAGCAGTAGCCCTGTCTCATCCAAACTGAGCAGCAATCGGATGAGATATGGTGAAACATCATGACCACTAGGTAGTCATGATCGCGATATTCAATCCAGGCGTGTGATGCGACAACAAACCGCAGACTCAGCCGACGAATTCTCGATGCAGTAATAGCCAAATTCTTAGCAAGCTAAAGTAGGCTTCCGAAGGAGGTTCCTCCGAGAAACAGTCAACTTTCTCTGCAATCGCAACTTCTGCTTTGACCACGCGCTCATCATCTCGTGTCTCTTTACAGTATCATTCTTGGATAGAAGCGACTCACTTGAATAATTTGTATTAGCAAATGCCATGTATGTTCCTGATAAGGAGCAATCGGCTCGGGCTTTTCGCTAAGCGACTCGTCGAACTCGCTTCCCCCTGCGCATGTCGCGTTAGTCAGAACCATGGCGCAGGTGAAAGCGCAGAGTTTTTCTGGAGCTTCTGCCTTTCAAGAGCCGTCAAAGCGTACTAAGTTATGGTGACTCGGACTCTAGGTCTGGGAAGACTTCTTATAATGGGGGCTTCCACGCCCGCCCGACTGTTTCCCAACGGTGAGCCTAGTAAGCCGTGTCCTGCGCAGAAGTCCGAAGATGCTCTACTTCAAAGCTTCCTTGTGGTCTATATTCTGTGTTCTTGTATACTCGCAGTGTATCATTGGAGCCAGCTTACCTGATAAGAGGCATGCAAGTCTCTCAGCCGCAATAAAGCCTCAAATCAACCAAAGGTAAGTTTACAAGTCTCACTCCATTTATCCTCAATAGTCAGGAGAAAAGGGCTCACAATACTCAGGACAAACACCTTATCACCTCGACAGAGTGATCTTAACGCACAGTCTATCGGCATCAAAATATATCCCAGAACGGCGCCAATAACCGCCCAGGCCGTTGGAGGTGTCCTCATTCAAGCCCTAGCCTCAGCGTGGAATAGATATGGATTGGTACCTAACGCTCTCCGGGATTCTTTCACCTACTTTGAGGCAAGCTCAGAGTTCTTCAATGTTGGAGTGACGATCGCGGCTGTGCAGAATCAAACACGATACGGCTTCACGAACGATCATGCTGTCACGACGCTTTCCTTGCTGGGGTATGAATTTTCAAACCAACAGAACCTAAGCATCCTTGTTGAGTACGATTTTGACGTGGTTGTTGATCAGTGGATGAAGCCTGAGGTCGTTATAGCTAAGGGATCTGTGTACAATGCGCCAAGCAGTTCGAACGCTGGGCAAACATCCCATTAGATAGTGTCATGCATTGGAGGGATTAGGAGTCTGCGTGCCGCCAACACACATATTGCTTCTTGCTAAAGACTCTTCGCAACACAATAAGATCTTTGTGTACCTAGTTCTGCAGTACAAACGATATGCGGTAGGAGTTGTGAATTGGTAGATAATTTCGCCATGATACAGATCTGGTGTTGCAACCCAATGAAAATTAACGATGGCATATACCACAAGAACCAATAACATTGACTACAAGACATGCTAAAAGGTTTGAGCAAGACCCAAGCACCGAGCAGCGTAGCCGTGTAGGGTACTGTCACTGTCATTGACGATCTTACCCCATACATTACAGCGTACGCCCAAGAGGTCTTAGACTGAGTTCAGGCCCTCAAGTATCGCACTCAAGCCTTCTGTAGGCCGGCTTTGGTTTGTTCACTGTGCCACAGCTGGTAGGAACCGTGAGACTTGCATTGATTCAGAGTAACGAGTGCATGGATTTTAGGCGCAAAGTCTAGTGGCTAGGCACGAGCGCAAATATAGGACTAATTTTAAGGGGAAAGCTGCAAGCACCCGGCAACTATAATTACCGTCGAATCACCCAGAAAACTGGGTCTCACGGTCATTCAAAAATCAACAACAAGGCAAAAGCGACTTCCCTTGAGCGGAGGTTGCTAAATACATTGTACTCGATGGGTCGAGGAGGTTTTATTGGAATGGGAGGAACGACTTGTTGATACTCATTCGGCTAATCCATAGGCCACAGGGCTGAGTCTTGAACATTCCAACAGGTGAACATGCCAAACGGGCTAAGCCCTTCGGGCTAGCGCGATAATTACTTGGAACAATGAGGCAATGCGACCGCTCAGAAAACAAGAACACCTATGGCACGTCTAGGGGTAAGGGGAGGACTGCATGTGCTAGTGCTAGGTACCTCAGGGCTATGTACACTGCTGCCAAGCAACTAGGCGTTGGCCGGGTGCCCTCATTCGACTCGCCCTCGCTCCAGCCTCTGCCCGCATCTTCAGCACAACGATCATGTAGCGTAGAGAGCTCATAGTCGCTAAAAATAGCCTGTTCTTCGGCTCACATTGACAAAAGCTTTGTCTATAATTGATGAACAGCTAGCCACAGTCGCGTTCCATGGACCCATCATCACAAAGTTTCTCATCTGCTTAAAGTCCCAGCTCCACATAGTTTGCTTTCAGCATCATCGAATATCGATCATGGGGCTGGACAATAGCATAAAGGCCGACAAACTCCTTAGTTCATGCATCTACTAGTGGGTACAAAGTCAAGGGCCTGTTGATCATGCAGTGCCGCGTGTCCCCCGCGTCTAAGCTCCAAATCAATCAATGGGTGTCAACAATGGCTGCCTAGTCCACCTATCTTTACTGTTCAACTACAAACTTCAATCATAGCATGCTTCGAACTCGATAATCTCTCCATTGTGTGCTCAGCTCCTTCCAAGAAGATCAAGCAATCTTGATTATAGCGCCGTTTGCATGACAACGCTTCCTCCGTCGTGATGGCTATCAAGCAGAGAACTCGAGCCCTCCGTCATGCCTCAACCGCTTCCGCAACCATTGGCGTTTTCTTCAACATCATCACCTCGGTTGTGCTCAGTAAGACATGACGTTGGGGTTCGTCTACGACTTTACCTGCTTGTGCTTTCATCCCCGTGAACCTTCTGAGCGCGGAATTCCCAGTCTGTGCTAATGTATAACAAGCTGTTGCTAAGTATCACAGGAAACCAAGCCATCCTAAACGATGAGCGAGTCTTCAAACACGGCATTCGTCCCAGTCTTCTGGTCATTGCCGAGCTTCGTGGTTTCCTCGGCTTTCTGGCTATTTTGATCGGCAAAGGAATCTTGGTCAATGGTATTATATCTGGAGGCGGTCTTGGGGACAATGTCCAATTGTTGGTGTATAACACCATGCCCTGGATTATTTCCGGGTAAATTTTCCCCATTATACACCCCTGTTCCTTGTTGACAATGTTCCTCGCCAGTGGCATTCACCTCATACTTGCCCTACAGGATGTTGTCGACATTTTTGGACCCGAAATGCCAAAGCGCCAGACCCGTTGTGTTGATTGCAAGTGTGTAATGAGCCAAAACCAAGGCAAAAGCACGGACGATGGGACCAGTCGATCTCTGCTTCAACCAGATTATGATAGTGAGGAGGATGGGGAGACCAATGCCTAGAGACAGTGTCCTGTCCGATACGATGCAATGAGAAGGAAACAGACACCCCGGCTTGGTTCATCGCTTGTTGCCTGGCGAGGTAGGCAGTACGAAATAACACTTGAGCATATTTGTAAGATGGATTTTTCAAGGATCTGGCAATTGACTACGTAGTTGTTATCTGCGCGAGTACCCAAGCTTCCTATTCGAATCTATGTTTTCAACTGATATCGTAACGCGGAACCTTACATGCAGTCGAGGCTCTATGGAATGGCCGGGATGGCAGTCAATAGTAATCGAGTCTGCCAAATTGATCTATGATTCAGCTTGGGCCCTTGCGTTCGTACAAGCCCCATGCTCTGGTATCCTAAGTATATCGCAGTCTTCGCGTTACTTAACCTCGCTACCAAAGCATTCTTTACCAAATAGAGCACCACGATTTGTCAGAGTTCTCATCTGATGAAGGCCGAGGCCAGCTGCGGTGTATGCAAAGAGTGGTTGTCAACACGTGGAAGCAAGACAACTGCCGAAAGACTATGCTGAGCGTTATAGCTCATCTAAAAAAGGTTCTCAATGAGTAACCCAGGAGCCCAGCCAGCTAAGCTCGCCGAAGGCTTGGCGCATTCGACTCTCGCTTATCAGCCGCTAGAACTAGGATAAAGTATGCCAACCCCACGATCCCGCAGATGACCAGTCCCCAAGAGGAAGGTGCGAAACCTCCACCTGCAGGTCTAGCTCTTATCTACACGCTGAATAGGCTCAGCACTACTGCAGCTGCCACGCTACATGCAGGCGTCTCGAACGGATGTCCTATGCGGTCAACGACGCATAAGGTGCCTCCTCGCCTACATTTTAGCCACGGCTTACTGACAGACTGGCAATCTATTTGCCTGGTGAAGTGTGCATCATTGGGTGTCTGAACCCTTCCTAGGTCCAACTCAAAAAATACGACAAATGGAAACCTATAATTACGAAGCGGGATCTTATCTGCACCCCACACAATCCAATCTACAATTTGCAGATAGTAGATGGACGTCAGCAATGATGGATTGCGATGGGCTGAAACTCGGTTCTCGATCTGCGTTCGCATTTTGTCTTCATCTTCAGCTTTGCTTTGACCCTTTGCTGGTACCTTCCCAGAGACATCTGGCGTCATATTGCGTCTTCGAACTTCTCGATACATTGGTACGGCGCATCAATGGCCGACAGCTATATACACCGTCCATCTTTCGACGACAAAACGCACCATGATCCGGAGAAGTCCAGTCGAGACTATGATAGGAAAACATCAATAGTCACAGCTGGAGAAGTGGTCAATGCATCCGGCCATCGAGATCAGCTGCAGCGACAATATGGCCTGATATCCATATGCGGTCTTGCGCTTACTATCGACAATGCGTGGGTCGCGTTGGGTGGTTCTATTGCCGTGTCTATCAGTATGTCTTCTCGGGATGTCGCGGATTGAATTTGTATTGAAATTTTGGCAGACAACGGTGGACCAGCCGGTGTTCTTTATGAACTTCTTGTGGCATGTTGTTACTACGCCTTCATTGCTGCTTCCATCGCCGAGGTATTATGCCGTTGAACTCCGGCCATCCTGTGAATGACTTGCTGATTCCTGTTAGCTCACATCGAGCATACCGTCCGCTGGAGGTGTATATCACTGGGCTTCTGTGACTCCTGGACCCAAATATGGACGAGCCCTCGGGTTCTTCTGTGGTTCTCTGAACTTCTTCGGCTGGATCTTTGATTTGGCTTCGATTGCATCCATTCCAGCTAATGTGGCGGTCCAAATGTATGCGGTCTTTCATCCAGATTTGGCCATTCAACCTTGGCATGTCTATGTCGCCTTTCTCCTAATCACTTGGTTATGCTGTGCGACAGTCATTTTCGGGAACCGCCTTTTGCCTGCGTTGAATCAGGTTGGACTTTTCCTCATTACGGTCGGTGGATTAATCACTATCATTGTCGTCGCCGCCATGCCGAAAGTACATGCGAGCAACTCTGCTGTATGGGGTAACTTTAGTCAAAACAATGCAGCTGGCTGGAGTAATGGAGTGACGTTCTTGACCGGCGTGCTGAACGGAGCTTTCACCATCGGAACGCCGGATGCTGTAACCCACATGTCCGAAGAGCTGCCAAATCCAGCAAGGGATATGCCTCGAGCTGTAGCCGCACAAATCATTCTGGGGACCCTCAGTAAGATGAGTTCTAGCCATGTAGCTGCGATAAGCTAACCCTAGGCAGCTTCTTTTTTCTATGCTGTTGCAATTCTGTATGGAATCACCGATTTAAGCGCTGTCACTGGAAGCAATGGGTCTTTCCCCCTCGCCGCGGTTTATTCGCAGGCCACTGGAAGCAAGGGCGCAACATTCGGATTGCTGCTAATCCTTTTCCTTTCCATCATGATCTGTGTGCTCGGCACTTTCCTCACAGTACGTGATACCCGAAATCGCACCTACTCATGCTCATTGATGCAGGTTGGACGTATCCTCTGGGCTCTGGCACGAGACAATGCGACGCCGTTCTCAGGTACCTTTTCCATCGTCAACGAAAAGCTCAGCTGTCCAGTCCCCGCGACTTTGCTATGCGGTAGGACTCATCTATTCCACAACGCATGAACACCGCTGACTGTTTCAAAGCTATTCTATGCAGCGCCTTCGGAGCCATCCAGCTTGGTAGCAAAACAGCATTCACGGATCTAGTGGGATCATTCATCATCCTGACAACTGCATCCTATGCTCTCGCAATCGGACCGCATCTCTTTACAGGACGAAAGAATGTTCCTCAAGGCCCATTCTGGATGGGCTCGGCAGGTTATGCGGTCAATGCCATTGCATTACTGTCGATCATCTTCTTCGACATCATGTTCTGTTTTCGTTAGTGTCCCACATCCCCTCCTGTGCTTGTTTACTGATCATGCGCAGCATACGTATACCCGACAACGGAGTCTACCATGAATTATAATAGTGTTATCCTGGTTGGTGTGCTTATTCTTACTGTTGCTTGGTGGTTCATTCATGCTAGGACGAAATATCCCGGGCCTAAGCTGGCGAATTTGTATGCTGATGGTAAGATTGTCGAAATGCCCAAGGATGGCCATAGCGAGTAAGAAGTTATTGGTCGAGTGGTGTACGGTAGTAATCAATTTTAGAAGAATATGGTTCCCTTCAAGAACAAAGAAGAAGCTATTTGCCCACTTTGCTGCTCAACTCGGGGGCATTTGTGTTCAAGTCGATTGCACAGGCGCCCAAGATTGCCACACCAAAACCCGGGTTTGCTTGCGACTCGACAGCTTCTGCTCTTGCACCCTTGTTGCGCTTTCCTAAAATCACATTCTACCTTTGAACACATGGTCTGGGAAATTGCAAAAGGTACACATCCTTATGGGTCGTTATGGATCTGGCTTTACTTCTCATAGCTAGAAACATTGCGCTGGATAGCGTCATGACTTGAAGGCCAAGACAAGATCTTGGAGGATCCTTGGAGGGCACCGCTAGAGTTTGAAATCGTACCCTAAAGCGCGGGGTACCCTGGGCATTGCCGCGAAATCAACGATCTGTTGCTGGTGCTTCACAATCGTGCTTGCAGTACTGAATCTCCTCTCTCTTTTTGAAAGCAGGATTAATGTCAGATTTGCTCTTTATTGCTCTCTATTGTCCAACTCTGTAGAGCCTATATGTCTGCTGATTTGTCGAAACTGTAAATTCTTATATTTGGCATCTTGGTCAAGCTGAAATGAAGGTGGCCTTTGCTTCCTAAGGATAGGCTTGCTGCCACAATTGCTCTAGCTTAAACGTTCTGCGGCATGATATACAGCTTCGTGGAGGCAGTATGCATACTCCCCTCCCTTCCAAAGCGCAACCTTGGTATCACGTAGCTGTCGTCCGCAGATCACCAGCACTCAGTGTTTTCGACTCAAGCGCAAGATTTCGATATCTAGTAGACACGTACAGATGAACACGTACAGCAGGAATAGACAAGAGACCTATCATGGTACAACAGGGTATCTATTGCCTACGCATCAGAAAGAGAAGTCTCAAAGACACCAGATCAGCCACTTATCATCCAAATCTAATAAGAAACCCATGTTAACATCCACAAAACTTCTCCGCAAAATAACTTCAAACCTCCAAGGATTAGTCCGAATAGCGTAGGTAGCAGCGCTTGCCAGCTTCAACAAGTCGCTCTCGTTTTCGCCCATGACAAAGAGCGAGTCTCTCCCGAAAAGTCAACGAAAAGGTGTTTGGATGGTGCCATTCTCATTTTGATCTGGCGATGGAGGCTCAGCTCAGTTTAGGGCATACTTCTAGGTATGAACTTCCACTCCCACGCCCTGCTCAGGCTGGCAGAGAATGCGAATTTTTCTCGACTGTCAACTCCCATGAGGAAAGGGTAAAGATGAGGCGACGACCATCTCCGCAAGAATGCAAAACAAGCCGCTGAATAGGTGGTTACCAACTGGCGGGCGCAGCTCATGATATAGTTCTTTAATGACGGCTCCAGAGCGGCAGCGGCAAAGGAATATGTATTTTATAATGAGTCGACAGTCCATGTACAGATCTGGCTCCCGCCCACCTCCCTTTAAGGCGATAGCATTCGTGTGAAGTTTCCTGTTGTAGGAGTTGCATATGATGACCTCTTGTAACCTTGCCATCGGGTAGCTAACGTCATATCTTTAATGAATGCAGGGACGATGACTGACATCGAGCAAGCATAGGTCTTACAGTCAATTCCAGTCATCGGGAAATTCGACCAATAGGATTCGTAAGAGCGTCCGTTCCTCGGTACAAACTTTGCGCCATGGACTTATTAGTTTGATCGGGTGATCCTGAAAGACCATCCCAGAACTGGAGCGCAGGAATTCACTGGTATGCGGGAAGAAAAGACACATCATATTGAACGCTATTCCAAGTGGACGATAATCTCAGAGCGGGCTGGAAGCTTGAGGGTGTCATATCGCGTACCAAGACGATATCACGTATACTGATTGAATGGATCAGCTCCGGCGTGAGTACGGGTTGGGTAGGTACGCGTCGGATGATTTCCGTATCCAAGTATTACCCGTGGTGTCGATTAAGCTCTGCGGTATCAAGAGGTTCGTAGCTCGAAGTACGTATTGTTGTACAGCAAGACCTCGTCGCTGATTGGGGTTCGGGGTTTATGATAGGTATATAATCTGTATTCACGATAAGTGACTCACAGTACTCATTAATTAGGGAAGGAAGTGATGAGAATGATATAGCAGACAAGCTTTGGCCAGTCATTTTGACCTTCGGGAAAGCGGCTGCTACCAATAGCACGATAGGACGAGGGTCATTGGTCGGTAAGGTATTCACTACTTCTCTCGCAGCACCAGGTCATTAGTCACAAGCGTATCTCAAGAATCTGAAAACTCAGACACCTCCTTGAAGCTCTCTTAAATACTACCATCAAGTTCAAGAAATTCAAAGCGCATCAAATGTGGTGGAGCTTCACCGATTTCCGGCCCAAAAGGGTAACACTTCTGGTCAACCGATCCCCAGGGGAATATCAAACAAGAAAGAGATCACTGATTATTGTACTACCTGATTTCAACCTCCACGCCTCAATACTGGAGGGTTGTTACCTGTTGCAGTGGAGACGACACGGAGAATTATGAGGTTCTTAATCCGTCTGTTGAAAACCCAAATTTCCAAGCAATACCAACGTCTTTAGATGTGGGGAATCATGACCCAAGCAGCCAGCAGGGCTACCTGCATGACCCCTCGTCGGCCCCAACACACAGCCAACGCCACAGCCAAAGCCACAACTGAAGCCACACACTCATCCCAAGGCCTGTCTTATCTCTCCAACATGCTGTTGCTATCGCGATGCTAATGCGCCATGGCAGAACCTGTCTCCATTATCAGTCTTTTAGCTATAGGAGCGCACTCAGCAAATAGACTTTTTACCCTTGTTGAGGGCATTCGAGAATCTCCACAAGAGATTCGGAAAATCTCGGACGATTCCCGGTCTATCTGCGATATCCTATGTACCCTCAATGAGTTTCTTCAGGAGAACAAGGACTCCGAGCTTCCTACCGAGGTCACACAGAGCTTGCATGTCCCTCTTGAGAATACCTACAGGGCGGCGGACAAGCTGGTCGACAAAATCAAGCCTCTCGCGAAAGAAGAGGGCGAATCGAAGACGTCGAAATGGGTGGCTGGCCTTAGATGGTCCTTGTCTCAGAAGGATGTGAAGCAGCTGGGGGAGCAGTTGAGCAACGGCAAGTCAACATTGAGTATGACTTTGGCTGTTGTCAATATGTAAGGCTTGAATAGCTAATGACATCTTTCTGCCCGTGCCTTTGGCAATATTACTCAGGAGACTAATGGCCAATTCATTACAGAATCAAAACTTCCCACATCAAGAACGACACCACTGAGATCATTGAGTACTTGAAAAGGCTCAATCTTGAACCGAAAATAGCACGAGGAAGCCCCGAAGGTCATGGAATACCAAATCAAGCCGACGTTGAAGGCTTTGACTTGCGGATGACGGATATTAACTTTATCATGAAAAGACTTCTCGAAACCGCTTCTAACGCCATCGAGTCCCCAACTCATTCGCCGTGGGCTTCACCAACGGATGTTGCGCAAGCCTCAGCTTTCGATGAAAGTGTAGACGATGATGATGACTCCTACCTTGATCGATTACCAACATCGACAAAGCAAGATGATGAACCCGAGATTCGGCATATGCTAGCACAAGCACAGTCTCACACTTTCCTGAACGAAAATGGTGAAACGGCCCTTCATCTTGCAGCAAAGCAAGACGCGTACTTGGCGCGGGACGTTCTCAGCCACGGCTTTGATATTGATGTCCGCAATGTCTGCGGTGAAACTCCTTTGATGTACGCAGTCAATGCTGAGAATGTAGACACCGTGACGCTCTTACTCAAGAATCATGCCAATGTCAATGCGATAGATGATCAGCAGTCTGCGTGTCTTCATTTAGCAGCATCGAAGGATGTATCTGGATCAATAACTCAATTACTGTTGAGACGTAACCCAGATATCGAAATAATGGATGGCATCGGACTAACACCGCTTTTCCTGGCAGCCTTCAACGGCAACGATGCGGTTGTCGGCCGGCTGCTTAAATTCGGGGCCAGGCCGGAAGCCAAGCAAGTGGATGGTTTCAATGCTCTACACTACGCTTGCATGCAAGCTAGCCATGACTTTATGAGCCGTCTTCTCGACAAAAGTGGCCCCGACTTCGAGGCCTTCTACGAGCTCTCCAAATACGGCCTCCCCGCCGATCCATCCCATTCTACTACCTCTAAAAGGCGCGCTCAAATAGTCCACAGCCTCATCGATTACAGCGCCGATGTTCATGCCAGCAGCAACGGCTTCACACCCGTGCACATTGCTGCCCTAACAGCTCAAGAACATCTTGTTGATATCCTGCTATCCAACGGCGCAGAAGCGACTGGCATTCCTGTTATCACCGCCTACTACGGTCTTACACCAAAGACTGTCGATTTCCTCCTCACCCGCGGCGCCGATGTCTCGGCTACCGACTCCCGCTGGAACAAAACCGCTCTGACCTGGACCGCGGAGATCGGCTCCCCCGCCACGCTCAAAGTCCTTCTCAGCCACGGCGCTAATGTGCACCATCAGGACAAACAAGGCTCTTCGGCTTTGCACTACGCTGGAGCGAATGCTCGTAACGAGTCCATCACGCTCCTCCTGGACGCCGGCGCAGATCCTAATTTACTTGACTCAGGAGGTAGCACACCCCTCATCAGGCTCGCCAATGCCGGTCGTTTCTACCTTGCAGGCAGATGGTGGAACCCTTCAGCTGCTGAGCGAAAGGAGGCGGCTACGCTGCTGCTCAATGCCGGTTGCGACCCTTCTGTGAAAGACATACAAGGGAACCTGGCAATCCATTACGCGGCGCGGAACGGATACCAAGGTATTCTAGAGGCGATTGAGAAGATAGGAGGAGATTTGGCGTTGCTAGACGGGTTGGGGAGGACAGCGGTGGAGTGGGCGAGGGAGAAGGGGAAGATGGAGGTGGTGAGGTTTCTGAATAGAAAGATGATGGGGAGGGGAACGAGGGGAGGAGAAGGAGGATGATGTTTCCTGTTCCCCTTTGCTCCTTTTTGCCCTTCCCCTACACAACCTCATTCTCTGACTACATCATGATACTTTGGATTTCGAATCATGACATTATGAGATCATGCGTGCATTTGATGTTTCGAATGACCCTTTCGATTCTTGTTGTTTTAGCCATTTAGCATGCCTTTTTAGATAGAACCAGTCTTCCACTGTATCATCGGAAAGTCATTGCACGTGACTTGAAACAACACCGCTTAGGCCACGGTTCGACGACGTTGTCGAATGCATTTCAAAGCTCGGGCCTTCGGGTGCAACGAAAACGCGAAATCGCGGTGTCACGTGTTCGGTCGCGAGCGTATGAGTACTTAAGGCTTGCTGTTGTCCACAGCATTTCGAGATATCAGGAAAGCGCCTAATAATAACAACAGTAAGACAAAATCTGATAAAGTACTCGTAGTCCGATGAAAGCACCAGCAGTTGTGAAAGCATTGTTCAGCATGTAGGTGCCTTGAGAACATCCAAGATTAGGCATCATTATTTACAATCATCTGCAAGCCCCATCACCTACAACCTCCGCCCCATTTCGCCTTCAATCACCAGCTTGTTCCGCAGCCAATCTTCCACCACTAGCATGGACCCTTCCATCACACGAATCCTTGACTTCTGGTTCGACGCCCGCCACCTCGAAAACCCCCAGCTCTGGTTCCTTCCAGATGCCACCCTCGACCAGACAATAAAGGACCAGTTCAGCGATCTCATATCCCAAGCTCGGACTCCAGCCCTCGATGGCTGGACCGAGAATCCGCAAGGCGTATTGGCAATGCTGATCCTACTTGACCAATTCCCCCGCAACATCTTCCGCGGCTCACCAGAATCTTACGCTTCCGACGCAAAAGCCTTGAATGTTTCTGCGAGGGCGATCACCAAAGGATTCGATAGGCAGGTGATGCAGATGCAGCAGACATTCTTTTACACGCCGTTTATGCACAGTGAGTCCTTACTGGGGCAGATCGCATCAGTGGCGTTGTATGAGGGCTTAGTGCAGCGATGTGAGCTGGATTCACCTTCCAAAGCATACGCGACGTCTGGTTTGGGGTTTGCGAAGGGGCATCGGGATGTGATTGCGAAATTTGGCAGATTTCCGAGTAGGAATAGGGTGCTGCGGAGGGAATCAACCGAGGAGGAGAAGAAGTTTCTTGAGGAGCATCCAGGTGGGTTTTGAGCATCAGGCTCAGTGCCAGACTAAGTGGCAGTCTTGAACATTTGTAAAATCGGCCTAAGCACACAACTTTGGAGTGAGCAATACACTGTGTAATTAAACCTGCTCAAGAGCCAACGATCCAGTGAATATGGCTTATATAAACCGCCTGAACGGAGGTTCTTTGCTATTTAGAAGTTTTGGGCTACGACTTTCGGGCTCTCTAGCCCTCGTAACTGCCGATTCTCCTGATACCAAGCCTGGCATGAATCTCTCAGTTGTGCTTAGTGAGGATAACACTTGCCATGTCAGGGAAACGTTCAACCCTTGACGATATCCACAAAAAGCCCGCATTTCATCCACTGAGGACCTCCCTGCTTTCCGTTCTAGCAGATGGCCTGTTACAAGGCTCTATGTTTTCGGGGTCTTTAAAGCTTCTACGATGGGCTTAATTAACTCTGTGACGACCGCCATTTCATTCAAGACTGCTACCCATATCAACACCAAGCTTAATTTGTTTGGGAACGAGATTAGAGGAATCGCAACTGCCTTTTTCAGGTCAGAGAAACACTGCATTGGTTCTGACTCATGTTGGCTGCTTTCAATACATTTCTATGGCATGGTCCCTCACACGTGAAGAAACCAGAGGTTTCATAGTGTACCTGAATAAAGTGGACGCTGTGATGCCTGTCTGAACGCTCCTGTGTAATCCGGGTATCCTAGCACCTCCATGCCCCAGCTTTCCCCACGCACCAGATCGATGAAGCCACGATCGGATCTTACGCCGAAAACAATTTTTTTAGTGTACATGCGGCTTGCTCATCCTACCGCCCCTTTGAACCGGTTTCCCTCTGGAATCCCCCCTCGAATTTGACATTGTTGGATACCCTACCATTGCTATTGTAGAGAGTTGCATACTCGTAGTCATTCACTAACCATGCAGGCCACCTCGCAAACTCGGAGGTGGCCTGCACGGTTAAGGCCTGGTGTTGCTCGGTCCATAGGCACCAGGCAGCTCGGACATCGAACAGACTGCCAAATTCTCGACCACCACGAACCAAGTTTACATGCTTCCACGGGAAATGGGTGTCGGTCCGGCCGTAGCTGGGAAATGTGGCGTTCGGTTGCTCTCTAAGGTCTTTTGGTCCCCTGCAAGAGCGCAAGATCCCATCTCACTCTGGTGTTGGCGCGCTGTGATCGCTATATCAGGCTCTCCACAGTGGTCCAATATCTAATAGACATGTTGGATTAGTACCGTAATGCCACCTGCAGGTGTTTACGTGATTGCTACTTACCCAGGTGTCAATCTGCGTATGTGGGGCTCCTGAACTGGTCAGGGTGAAGGTGAATATCGCCTGGTGGAAATACTTCGTTGCGGCATAGTGCATCGAACCTCTGCTTCGATGATTCTCCAGCGGGGGCTAAGAGCAGCCGTCTATCGACCTTGTGGTCTTCCATCCAGCCGGGTGCTTGGTGGTGCTTAGCGAAGATGCTCAGGAGTTGGCAATGTTCGCAACCGTTAACGGACTATTAAGTAAACTATCAGTTAGTCCGTTCAGTTTGCCGTTTTCTGCATTGATAGTCAGTCCGTTTGAGGTTCTTAACCGTTCAGTTTATACCGTTTATATAGTAGTAAAACGGTTTCAACTGATAGTTTTGGCCGTTTTACAAGGCTGAAGCCACCCCCCCTTGCGGGGAGGCGGAGTAAGGGCTGACTACCTATTCGGGTAAAGCGCTCCCCGGATGGGCTTAGCGCTAGGGTTTTCCCCGCGAAAATCTTCGAAAATTTTCCACTCAATGCATAGAAGGGTTCACCGACCAGTGGGCCGAACCGGCCAGTGGGCCAGCCCTGTTAGGGCGGAGTACCCGGAGATTTTGATTTTCCTACTCCGGGGTCTAGCTCTAGGGGCCGCTTAGGTATGAACAGTAAAATCACCATAACTTACGAACCATACTAGTATAAATGGAAGTTTTGGGAAAAAAGCTGTAGTAATCAGTAATCGCTATAATTCTGCCTGCAAAACTATGGTATCAAAACCTATAGTGGTGGAGTTGGAGCAGGGTGGCCCACGGGGCGGTTTGGCCCACTGGGCAGTGAACCCTTCTAGTATGAATGATTTATGAATTTTATGACTTTTATGTAAAATGTCAAAACTATCCGTTCAAACTAGCGTCAGCTAGCGTTAACAGTTCGTAGTCCGTTTGGGGGTAAAACTGAACGGTTTCAACGGTTGCGAACATTGGGAGTTGGTGCTGGACCGTTGCGAGAGCATCGTTTGAGGCAAGCTGGATTTGACAGGCGTTGGAAGAGCTATTCTGGGGATCTGGGGTTTGATTAGAATTGGCAGTGGTAGGTAGGTTGCAGGGGTAAATCAGTATCGTCGCCGACATTCGCTGCTGCAGGGCATCCGTATGCGTTACGATGTTGGAGTTGAGTGAGTGGGACTTCAACACGTCCTAGGGCATGCTCTCCCCGACACAACGCTTCTTGGAGGTAGTGGGTTGTCATTCTGACCATATAGGCTTAAGAGCGATAACTGTAGGGAGCCCATGCAAAGCCGTGTTTTTGGTCGTATGCTTGGCGACTGAAGTTATCGACGCTATTGAACTAGATTGCTGTCACAATGATCATCGACTGGTCCGTCATAATGTTGCGGTGAAAGGGCATGGAGGCAAACAATGTGATGATGTCGACAGCGCCGATACAAAGAAGATGGAGGGCAATTTCTGTCTTGTGTTCAATTCCATCAATTCAGAAACGCGCTAAGCTAGCCCGATATCGCGTTATGAGTTTGGGAAGTGAACAAAGAATATTTTTACCCCTCCAGCTTACGTATCCGTATCATATGATACGTAGCAACTTAGCTACCATAGCTGGTCAGAGTGGCTATCAATTTGAAGTTATTTAAAGTCAGCGCCTGGCTTCTTTCTTTACACTGGCAAGGATCATGTTGCTATGCGTGCGAGGCATCGCTCGATAGAATCCCATTGAAATCATTCGACCTAAATTAAAACCTATATAATATCACTCCGATTTCGAATTACTTTCCTCGTCCTCGGGCTTCCTTGGAATTTACTCCGTTGGGGCGTGTTTCGATAGCTTCCTTAGCCTCTCCCCAAAGATATGGAACAAGCATGGAATAGGCATGAAAGCCACCGCGAGAAAGGCAATTAACAAACCAGCCCATTCAACATCAAAGTTTTGGACCAAAAGGAAGCGGTCCGGTAGCGAACCCACAAATATACAACGTCAACCCTCACAACGCCACAACACCAGAGACCAAAATCCAACAGACACAGGATCCGCAGCCGCCGAGTAACTACTTGATCTCCAACACGTTACCAGCGTATCAAACCCCAGGATGAAAGCGCAAACAAGTCTACGACGGATTGGCCAGGCTTTAGCGTTTACCGAGTCCTCATCGGAGGTGAGCTCGACGAGGTAGGAGTCATGGTCGACGGGGAGAGGTGGAGGCAGATAGCGGTCTAGACCGAGTTGGAAATCTATGGATGAGACGTTTCGTTTGGCTGGGGTGGGGGGAGGTCCAACATTTTGGTGGTGGTGGTGGTGGGGGTGGTGGTGTGGTAGGTGGTGGTCTGGATATCTTGAGCAACGACGCAATAGACTTGAGAGAGGCTGGGATTGTAAAGTGGTTATACCTATCGCCCATATCATGCCTCGGTGCGACGGCTTTTGCTAGCTGTGACTTTGTTGGGTCAATGATGATGCAATACAGACGAAAACGGATGGGCCGGATGCACGGCATGAACCTAAGTTGTAGCCCAACGGACTCGTCGCCAAGTCAAAAGCAGTAGTAGCGTTGGAAAGCACACGATGCTTGGAGCATGCACGAATAGGGAGAAAGAACAGACCGGTTACGTCGTCAACTACGCAGATCTTTTGAGTAAGAGAAGCGACAGATGAGTGGACGAACTAATCGATTGACGCTAGCTACACAAGAGGTATCCAGTTGACCAGCTCGCTCCCTAAATACGGGGCTCCTGCTCGATAAACAATAGGCATGAAAAGTCATAAGGATGAGACATTCGTCCGCATGATCTTCCGCCATATCCGTTTTGCACCCACCTCACACTTACACCTTCTCGCTTCCCTGCTCCTGTTGAAGTTCCTGCAGCCTATGCTGTACATGGCTGTACTGGCGTGATTGCATGCCCGGGTTGCCCTGAGCCCCAGTCGCATAACTGGCTTTGCGTGATCCCATCCTGCTGCCGCCCCTTGAGCCAGGATGGGAGCTGTAACCAGGCCCGGGGACGAATGACGCCCTCCTACCAGTCTCAGTCTTCGCCGCATGTAGCTGCTGGGCGAATGGTGAACGCTTTCGGAGGACGGGTCCCTTCCAGTAAATGACGTACACAGCGATCACGAGGACGAACGAGATGCAGAACAGGATCGTAGAAGCATCTTGGAGATGCTGCTTCCCGCCAATGTTCGTGAAGAATGGTGTGGCGGGAAGAGTCAAGACACCAGCCAAGAAGTCCCTTGCCCATCCGTTACCACCCGTGGCGGAGGCTGAGTAGGGGCCGTATGCTGTGATCATGTAGTCGATGGTAGCCCTGCCCGAAGTTAGTATTCTGGTACGAACAAGACTAGTTCAACTCCGAAGATATAACATACATATAGATGCTGTAGTTGGCGATGCCAACGACAGCAGCGAAAACCATAGAACCCATCCAGTGAATTGGTGGGCCACCACTAGTCCATGCGAAGCCGATGAGACCGAGAGGCAAGCAGGGAGCTGTCCACAGAAGCCACCAAAGTCGGGACTCGTACTGAGACTTCTCATCATTGGGGTGAGCTTGACGGTCTTTCTTGTTTCTCCTGATGGCGGGAATGAAAGAGAAATATGCAATGAAGTATCCAACCAGGATAGGCAGGAAAGCCAACCCTTGAGCGATAGTACCAAAGCCCCATTGAGTGTACACCAAGCTGAATGACTGGATGAACATGAAGATGAGGGCATCACTGAAACCAGATAAGAGAGAGAGGGTGAGGACAATGGGTTCTGTCAAGAACATCTTGAATGGGCGCATCCAGGTGAGGAGAATCTCCTTGGCCGAGAAGCGCTCGCGGAATGGTGTGAGCTCGTTGGGTCCATAAAGGTTCAGGTTTGGATTTGCCTTTCTTCGCTTCTTCGCAATCCTGTCCATCATGATAGTGGTCCTCGTCTCAGGGACGCAGATAAGGTGTAGAAGTTGGACGAAGCCTCCGAATATTAGCTGAATCCAGATACTCCATCGCCACTCGAGGAAGTGTTCGCTGAAGCCACCGACGACAGGGCCGAGTATGGAACCTCCGACTGAAGAGAAGACGACAAAAGCAACAGCGTACTGTTGGTGATCGGATTCCCAAAGATCGGCAACCATACCCAAGGTAACGGATCCACCGGCGGATGAGAGACCACCGAGAGCACGGCCAACCAGGATAGAGGCGAAATTGGGGGCAAGGGCGACAGGCAGCTGCCATATGTTGACCAGAAGCAAACTGAGTTGTAGAATTGGTTTGCGTCCCAGTTCTTCGGACCAAGGTGCCCATAGTTCACAACCGAAGGCGTATAAGACGAGGAAGATCATAGCACCACATCGAGCGCCTTGGGCGCTGACGCCGAATTCTTCGGAAATGCCCTTTGCCGCGTTCGAGTATAGAGAGGTGTTGAAGTTCATGGAGACTTGGACCAGGAAGATGACGGAGAGGATGGTCCATTTTTTCCAGGCTGAGAAGCTGAATCCCAATTCGTCATAGCAGTCATCCTCTGTGATTTCGATCCTGTCGTCGTCGTCGTCGTCGTCACCACCGAGGGGGGCTTGCTTCTCATTGTGAACCTGGGGTGATCCTGCACTGGTGTCGGAGGATGCATCGTCGTTGGAGAGGATTTGTTGAGGAGCGCTCTGGGCAGTGGCCAGTTGGCTATCATTGGTGGGGAAGTGACTGACAGCGGCCATGGATGAATGCGGTCGGCTGCAGCCGGCTGCAAACAGCTAAATATTTCAAGAAGATGATGCAGCGCGGGGAATGCTGAATTGCATGCAGCACCCAGCAGTTGTTGATAGAGCTTGTTGATGTGAAGAGGGAAAGAAGAGAAGAGCGCGGGGATGATGGCGGATTATATGTTATGCAACTTTATCACTGGCAAGTCATGAGACAGCCCAACATATGCTACCGAACGACCCGGGCTAGGGGTTCCAGCGCCCTAGCCAAAACCTAAGGGAGCTAACAATCGAGACGTTGCAATATGACGTATTTATCGAAAAGCCATAATGGAGGTGGGCTTATTCTTGTATTTAAACTTGCCCCAGGATTAGCTAGCTCATGTATGCTATTTGGCATCGAGATATTTCGACAACGCGTGGTGCGGTCAACATCGCAATGCAAAGGAGCTTACAACTGCGCATTGCTGTACAGAGTCGCTCTGACATGGTACTAGAAGAGGTAGGCCACAGCTCCTCAACACAAGCACTTCTGCCAGCCAATTCTGAGCATTGATGAATTTCGCTCGGCATGAATTCCTTCACACGCTATAATACATAACCGGCCGCCTTTGTGCACCAATAACGAGGCTAGAGTTTGACCGGTGAATCAGCCCTGTTGCCACTACGTCTTAGCTAGGTACTTTCGCCCACAAACCCAACAACACATGGCGTCTATTTTCCCCACGGGGAGCCCACACCCTAGATACATGCAGCCCAGGCGTCATCCAACATTGCCTTGTGAGTCTGGAACCTTTGCCTCCTACCTATGTCTTGCTTTGAAGCACCTGCGTAATTCTGTCTCATGTTGTTAGCCTCAAGCTCCAACGGAACAGCTTCGATCGATCGGCAGGTCTCGTGCAATAGTACCTTTCTAGGCCTTCTTCTACAACACGTTCGTCTTGCGAGAAAATCAGCCTGTACCAACCAGGCTCTTCTGCAGCCATCGCTTGCCCATCTGTAATGAAGACTTTGTTGGCGATCAATCGTTCGGTCAAGGCATTCTCTCCCGCCCATGTCTGTTCGGGGAGGAACGGGCTCAGATCAATCCAAAGAAAGAAACCAGCATTCGATCCTAAGTAATACTTGATGCCCGCTTCGTCCAATATTTTTCGAACCAGCTTGTTCCTCGCTGCGAGTCTATCTCGGCTCAATTGCAAGAAGCCATCAATCCACTTTTCGTCCTCGAGCATCGATGTAGCCACTATTTCCTGCTCGCGACGAACAAAGTAAGCCATGACCTCTTTAGAGCACGAAGAAGTTGCAATGATTTTCATAATCTGAGTCATTATGAAAAGTACTCAATGGAGTCGAGTTGGAGTAACCGTGCGGGTAGTGCAACGGAGGGTTCCCGCACGGTTACTGGCAAATCGGCTTGGTGTCAAGCTCTAGGTTTCAACCATGGGCCAAAAGAGCGGCGCGGGTTCTCGGGCGAACGCCAGAACATCCCTAATAGGGTACTTATAGCCCGGAGCGTGACACTTGGCGACAAGCTTGGGCTATGACCTTGGTCCAGCGTATCGAGCAGAGTGCAACATCGTCACATGTCCAGAGAGCACGACTAACAATTCACAACATAAAGAAAGCATCCGTGGACTGAAATTGTGCTCCTTACATTTGCGATTCCAGACCAATGAAATTGCGTGACACTGCTCATCGCTGCCATCAACTCTTTGTTCCTAGTGTAAAAACAACCTAGAAGTATTTCAAAGTCAGCATTGATTGTTTACTGGAATTGAGCATATGCTGCGTAATCCCCTTTGTCTGCTCCTCAGCTGTCTGAGTACGACTTCATGTACTGCCAAACTCAAGGTAAGGTCCTGCCCGGCAGGTACATACCGAGTCGGAGACCGCCAGCTGCAGTGTCTTTGCTCATCCCATAAAGCACGTGGAGGCAATTCTGTTCGATATATTGATCCGTGTCCAGAGACAGTATTGATTCGAATTTGGTTGCTTTTGGGTCGTTCGGGACTTCATATACTGACAGGGCGTAGATTTCGTCGGCCAAAAGATGGATTTCATGTTTTTGGCACAGCTTCATGAACCCAATCAAGGCTTCTCGTGTGTAGCATCGACCCAGAGGATTGTGCGGATGAACGAGCATGAGAGCTCTGATTCTGACACCTTTCTGCTTCGCACTCTCCAAAGCTTCTTCATACTTGGCCACTGCATCGATCGAGAATTGATCAATGTCACCAAAACTAGCATACTCGCATCTGACCTTTGCCTTGGATCCAAAATCGGATGCAAAGGCTTGATAGCATGGACGAGAGAAGAGCACCGCATCCCCAGGATCACACATCGAGAAGCCCAGTAGTTCGCAAAGTGATGTAACACCACTCGCGAAGAGGAGCTCGTCTGGAATTATTGGCTTGCTTGAGAGGATGGAAATGCCGATTCATGTGATTGGCCATTGCTTTGCGCAGGCGAGGACTTCCCCAAGGTCCGGTCCCATAGCTGAAGTCTTTTGCTTCGAATTTGAACTGATAAAAATTAGACGCGGCACGTAGTGTATTGGGCGCGGCTTGGCTCACATTCTTGGTTGCGAACTCGGCGGCTTCTTCAAGCATGATGTACTGAGAACAAAACCATTAGCGTTCGTGGTGTTCATCGAAGGCAGGAGATGTGGGAGCCTACATTCTCAGAAGTCCCCATGTTGACGAATCCATCTGTATTCGTCTCTGGGTGATAAGGATTGCCCCATATTGCTTTGACCTTTTCGAGGTGTCCACCAGCAACAAATAGCTCGTCACCTCTACTTGACAAGGTCGAAATTGTAGCCATGGCAAGCTCTTAATCCTTGGACACTACAAGTATCAGGCTTAAAATTCGGATATTGCAAACAAACAGGCTTCACGGACGACCTAGTGGCTCTCCGACTTCAAGTATTCCACGATGCTCATTCTTGGCACTGATGCTAATGGATTACTAAGTTCTCTGCCAAGCCTCGGTGGACCTTTCGCTCCAAATGGGGAAGGAGCGTCCGTTGATTGACTCATACCTCATAGACTTTAACATAAAGTAAGTCACTTTCCCCGGCTAGCGACACGTTCCAATGGGAGCAATTGCTTCCCAGTCTATTCAGGCTTCCTACGTCTGGGCAGGGAGAGTGCGCAGTTTTGCAGCATCAACGAGGACTTCACCAAATTATCAAGTTTTCATGGTTTGGAGGCATGTCCTATCCCAGATTGAGAATGGGCTTCATAGACGGACTCGTGTCTCATCCCGTAGATTTTCGACCTCCCATCCTCGTCCAGCCGATATCCCCTTCCCAAGTCCAAATTCCATGCCTCTTCCGTAAAGAAACATTCTCTGCTCTGGGCATCAAGCAGAGCAACGTCGTGTTATCTTGATGAATCTGGCCTGATTGCGGTGTTTTCAGGCTGTCTGCGAAACTGTGAAGTCACAACACTTATAGGCATATTGATGTCACAGCCGTAGCAGTAAAGCTCGTTCACGTCCTCTGGCCATCACTGCTTGACAATCCCATGAACGAGATTCGAGCGGCAATGATTTCTCGTCTTTTCAAGTATACGCTGAGTGACTGATCACTCCTTCATCATTCCTTACGCAGGGGGGTAAATCAATCGTGAATTTCCTAACATTTCCCAGAAATCCGAGGAGTTGCAATGATGTCTCGACATCTTCCAATAGCGGATCCTATTTCCCCAGGTCCGCAGCTCAGTGAAAGCTGCAGAGCTGTGAGTCAGCGTTGGAATCCATGGTTCAAAGTGGTATGAATTCCTCTTCACTGGAGAAGTCTTTCCAGCCACTGTTTTGTACTGTTCCCTTGACGTCTGACGCACCCGTAGTGTCTTGGTGGTGATGAATGGAGACTGTGGCTGATTACAATGGCGTTAGACGAAGAGATCTACTGATAATCATTGCAAAAATTGAACCGACGTTTGCTGTTGAAGATAAGTTTGGTAGCGCTGATGCTGGATCCTGAAGAAGCTTCATACTCAAGGGCTCTAGGTATTTTACGAGCGCAGAAGCAGTACCTAACGACGCACTCGCCAGAGACAATGATGCGTTGCAAGGAAATAATCTCGGTTTTATTTTAGATTTGGTGGAGGACAGGGCGGAATGAATGTGATGAGCACGGCAACAGGAAAGAACGTCGAAGACCAATCTGTGTGGCAAAGTGCCTTTCACTCACCCAGATTCTCGGGGTAAAAAGCCCAGCATCTGCCATGTTTGTTGTAACTTTGAGCTGGGCGTGCGACTTTCACGGAAGGTATTGCGCGCTCGAGCAAGAAGATGGAGCTAAAATGAGGCATAGGAGCTAAGACACTGTGCGGTCGGTTGACTATATGTCAAGAGAAACGTAAGTACGGGGCTCATCAGCCTTGTAAAAGGCCATCCTGAGTATTGAGCTACCCTTTCGATGACCACCATCATCTGATTTTCGCATTCATAGTTTGCGACACCCGCTGCTTCTAGGCCCAAGATCCTAAGGTCTTAACAAGCGAATAAATCTCCGTGCGTAACTCACACTCATGTCAACGATATCCGTCTTGCTTTGCAGATATCACACTGTACAGGCATCAAGACGGGGTTTTTTTGGAGGTCTTACCCGGCGATTATGTTTTGCTACTCAGAGTCTTCGTTGTCATCATCCTCTTCAACATCCTCCATACCCACATTCAGGTCCAGCTCATCCTGTCTTCCACGTTTGCCCTTTCCCTCCTTGGCCTTCTTCGTATCCTCCTCCCTCCTTCCTTCCTCTACAATTTTCTCCTTCTCCTCGTTCTGGTTCCTCATACCCTCGACAAAGGCACCCAGCGGAGTATCCTCAACAGGCACATCTCTTAAAAAGCCGTCAACCCCCGCCCTGTCACTCGGTCCAAAGCTCACATGTGCCCTGCGGCTTTCGATGTACTGCGCATTGGCAGATAGCTTCTGCAGCAAAAGCGATATGGAAGAGTTCAATTTCGCATTCTTATTGCCTTTGCCCTCGCGGTTGGCTTTGGTGGTTGCTTGCTTGCTCCCTCGGGATGGGATAGAGGAAGCAGACTTGAGCCATCGCTTTAAGGCCACAGTGGGCGGAATGACGAGTTCAGGGAAGGCTATGTGTTTGGCCCAGCATCCGAAGAACTCAGCCAGTAGCTCCTGCACTTGCTGGCCCAGCCCGTCTTGGTATACTCGTGTACGTAGATAAGTCTTCGGTGCTCGTAGTGCAATTGAGAAGTCGAGTGGTGGGAGCGTGGATGGTTTTGGCGGTTTTGAGACATCTGGAGAGGTTAGTACCTCCAGAAGTGCGGGTGCGAGAGGTATGTAGGTGTTCGTGGTGCGAGATATACGGAGGAGAGAGCGGGTGAGATGGAAGCGAAGGGGAAAGTAAGTCGGTGTTGGTATGAGCCGCAAAGCACCGAGCGTGATTTGGACAACAGGATAGATGAGTGGATGTAGAGGAGAGGCGGATGGTGTCTTCAGAGTTGGGTTTGTGGCGGTCGAGCAGTGCGTAGAAAGGACTCGAGACCAGAAGTCCAAAGAATGCGTGTATTGCCAATTATAGATCGTCTTGTAGGATTCTTTTGTGGGATGGGTGATACTAGTGCGGAGGTGGACAGCAAGCTGCCGAATGTAGGTGAAGCCAGTTGTGTACCCAATGTTGGGATCCAGACCCCAGAGTTCAGCCGCTGAGTTCTTCATCAGGTTGATACTGGGCAAGGTATGCATGTTCGTGATGCGGCTACCTTTGACCAGGCCTTGGTAGGCAGTTTTCAAGACGGCTTCGCGGAGGGAGGCATCGCTAATGACTGCAAGCCGCCTGATCACGAGGAATGCTGTTATCCTGGTAGCTTCGTGGCTTGAGGTGTCTGACCAGATGTTGACTGTAGTCTTGATCAAAGTTTTGAGCACTTTTTTGAAGGAAAGAAGGTATGGGAGAAGCGGCACAAGCGACGAGACCGTAAGCTTCAAGACTGGAGGATCCGAAATATTCTCCATCAGATGGTGAATTGAAGCGGAGTAGGATTTTAGCAATGGCGACGAGGCACGGAACTTCTTCGAATCTGTTGCAACTCGTACTTTGCCAGATTGAGCCTCCTTCACGGGTAGATGGTGACGGAGCACCTTGGGAACATACTCAAGAGCTGTTACTAAAAGCTCATGGTACACTTCCGGACTCGATATAGAGTATTTGTGCTCCTTGTCATCCTCGGAATTGATGTGAGCAGCTGCTCTGAATGCCAGGACAACTTGACGCATGGCGCGAAGAGAATGCTGCTCTGACATGGCAGCCTTCCACTTAGCCACCATTGCCATTGTAACATCCGAATCTTCCTCGTCAGCTTCTTCGTCCGACTCCTCTTCTTGTGCCTTGGTCTTCTTTCGCTTCTTCTTCGGTGCTTCTTCCTCACTTAATTGGTCCACCTCCACCAGATCCGCATCCTCGTTGAAGTCCAACAGCTCCGCATCATTCTCTTGTAAATATTTGTAGAACTCCGGATCCTTCTCAGCCAACGCATCAAGATCGCCCTTGTGCGCGCCCAGCCCGTCTTCCTCATCCGATTCGAGCTCCTCATCGCTCGGGGTGGGGCTACTCCCTTTCAGCACACCTACGTCCGACTCGACTTCTTCGGTATCTCGCTTCCTCTTCCCAGTCTTTGAGAGGACGTCTTTGGCTTCGGGCATGCTCTTGGATTTTTTGTTCTTTTCAGGCAGCTGAAATCCGCCTTGAAAGAATTCATCCACGCTCATTTTGCTAAGGTCATTCGGAGCTGTCACGCCATTGGTCTTGTTCGTTGGCGCAGTGGATTGGTCATCATCATCGGACGCCTTGGCCTTATCGGCGGCATTCCTCTTCTGTTTCTTCACCTTCATCTGCTGGCGCTGCTTGATTTTGGCGCCTTCCTTCCGCTTGTCAATAGCATCCTTGAGGTGGTTCTTCTCGAATTTCTTCGTCGATTTCTTTGCGCGTCCAGGCATTTTGAGCTAGAGTGAGGATGTCGAGAATGTTTCAGCACATAAAGAGGGTAGGAACACTGGGCTCTGCGTTTTAATTTGGGTCAAAGGGTTCCAAAAATGATTTAACGGTTTGTTCGCACGAAGTGGGCATGGTGAGAAAAGTATTGCCAAGATTCACCGGAGTTAAGACGGCCCGATAAAGCTCCCTACCTTACTTTAAGGTATGTCTGTATGCCGATTGCCTGACCCTGGCTTGGCAAGGGCTGGACCCCGTGCCTACTACATCCCGGGTATGGATGAGTCTCCCTCCCTCTTGTAATCTCAACCAACATTCAATGTTTACTCTTTGAGGCTCCTGACGACCAAATATTTGAAGCTTTTACCGTGGTCTCCGAGATTCAGTCTATAAAGTCCTCCAAACAGACACCATGGAGGAAGGCTCAAAGCGCGATTTGCGGAATTGCCCATCATGTTCACGTCCTAGTAAACCCTAATACATTTGACCCCATTCACCCCATCGACGATATACAGTGAGCCACAGCCAGCTCTAATAAGAGGAGGAGCGGGGAGTAACCATCGTCAACGGCCGAAGCCATGAACCTACAAGATGAGCTTGATGTTCATCTGCCACACGCAAGACCCTCCCAGTTCTTCGGCAATCTCGCCTCCACCCAGATGCCAAGGACATCTCCTCTCCCTCCACCAAAATATTCCGAATAACCTCAATTTGATCCTATCATGTTCTCCTCATCAGGTTTAGCGCGCGGCTTGCCGCATTGACTTCGTGACTTCCCGTGTCCCCCTCCATCGTATTGATTGCGGGACTACAAGTCTGGACCCAAGGATGTCATCATCTTCTTCAACAAGGAGCCAGCGGCTCGTCCAAGTTACAAAGGAGAGAGGAGTGACTTGACCGTCCTTTCGTTGAGATTCTCTCCCACCATTATAAAGGCCATCGTCCTAGGTCCTCGCCCTATTTGGTCGACTCGATCTAAGGGTGTGTCGGCAACCGTATCGCTAGTTGCCACACCCATGGCTCTCTCTTTCCTAGTAGCCTCTAGATTACGAAACATGCGTGTCTACCTTGGCTTCAATCTTGGAAGCGGAGTCAGCACAGTACTTTGCTCTCGACGATGAGACTCCTGTGCAACCGAGAAATGCTCTCCCCATGGGCGTCAATATTCTTTAGCGAGATATAACCATTTTGCCTTCCTTTGTCTGGTTCTGCTTTCAAGACACTCTGCGAGTTTCTTCAGTCATTCTTTGTATCAGACTCCTCGGTGAGTCGCACTATCGTCAAAGTACCTCCTTTCAGGACCAAAGATTCCATTCTCTACCTCCAGAACCTAAAATTATACATTCTCTGTACATACAAATCAGCAATTTTACAATGGCATCAGACCTTAAGGCACTAGCCATCGCGGCTCTACTAAGTACCTCTGCTACCTCAAATGCAGCTCAGTCTGGCTCTGGCACTACCACTCGCTATTAGCATGCAGCCAATGATTGTGTTTATACTGCATTTCTAACATCAACAGGGACTGCTGCAAACCCTCCTGCGCATGGCCTACGTCTAGGATCACCAACCCTGTCAAGACCTGCGATATCTCAGGCAGCGCCTTGACCGACTCCAATGCTCAATCCGGGTGTGCGGGTGGCACTTCCTACATGTGTAGTGACCAATCCCCTTGGGAGGTCACCGCCCACTTGGCCTACGGCTTTGCGGTTGTCAGCGCTGCTAGTCCCAGCCGCTGTGCTTGCTACCAGCTTACCTTCAGGAGCACTGTCCTTGCTGGGAAGAAGATGGTTGTGCATGCCACGAATACTGGTGACGACGTCAGCGCTACGCAATTCGATCTTGCTGTAAGTGGAACCTTTCCTCTGCTTTAGACTACCAGAATTATGAGTAGATCCCTGGTGGTGGCTTTAGTCAATTCGACGCTTGCACAAAGGAGTGCGACGCTGCGGCAACTATCTGGGGCCAAACCTATAGCGGGCCAAGCTCCAACACCTGCCCTTCGTTCCCAACTGCACTTCAGCCTGGCTGCGGCTTCCGCTGGGGCTGGATACAAGGTGCCGCCAACCCAACGTGAGTCCTGCGTTAACCCAGCTTTTACCTTTCACATCTAACAATCATAGCGTTGACTGGGAGGTTTTTATTTGTCCCGCTGAGCTCGTCGCCGAGTCGCCGAACCCGGATTTGCGGTTACTGGATACACGCTGCAAACGCTCCATCATCTCCAGCGTCGTCTGCTGCCGCACCAGCCAAGTCTACCGCCTACTCGAAGGCGTTGACTCTAGCCCCTGTCATCAGCTCTAAAGCCGTTGAGTCCAAGCCAGCTACCGTTGCCCCTATCGCCAGCGCTGCACCTATCGAATCCAAGTCAGTCAGCATTGCACCTTGTTGTACCGGCTCCCGTTAACTCTTCGCCCGCTGAAAAGCCTGCCACCAGTGCTAAGCCAGCTGCCCCTATCCGAAAAACTTCTACTGCCGCTTACAACTCGCCTTCAGCGGCCTCCAAGCCCCATGGCTCCAGCCAAAGTTCATTACTCTGCTCATTACCCTCACCGGACTCCACAACAGTACAAAGCTGCGGAACAGAAGAAAGGGGAGGAAGCGGAGCAGGATGACTGCGATACTTTTTAGGTCGACATTGTCGCTGACTTGATGGGATCAGGGTGGCCGAGAGTGTCTTTCAAAGGGTTACATATTCAGAGGTGGCTTGGGGAATCGTGTCTAATAATGAATATAATCTTCTACATACTTATCATATCGTAACACCAACGAGCTGTGTAACTTGCTTCTTCAAGTTCATCAGTGACTTTCATTGACCCTATGTGCTTAACATGCATGGACAGCGACTAGCGCGAGTGCCTGATCGAGATTCGTGAGGCATCAAATCTTCCATAACCCGACGGCTTGGCACTGAATGTTATATGCTCGAAAGAGGTATAGCGCAAACGTTATCCGAAAGTCCGATCTTTCGTTTTGCCTCTGTTTACAAACATATCCATCATGTTCGCAAGACAGGCATTTCGGGCAGCTCAGCCCCTGAAACAAGTAAGTCTCCAACAACAGAGCAACTGCAATTGACTGTCAACCCCCGAATAGTGGCTATAAAGTACGCTTTCTGTGCAGCAATACTGATGATTCACCTTCCACCAGAACATCCGCCGCTATGCCACCCCTCCAGGCCCAGCAGCCGGCGGCTCAAATACGGCCGTCTATGGCCTCGTCGCCGGCGCCGGTGCCCTAGGAGGAGGATACTACTACTACCGTATCACCGATCCCAACAAGAACCCCAACCAGGCCGCTCCCCCCTCGAGCGAAGAACAAAAGACTGTACCCAAAGACCCCCAGCCCAGCGCCTCCTCACCCCAGACTGTAGCTTTCAAGGGCAGCGACCAAGGCTTCATTGACTTGAAGCTCGAGTCGGTCGAGGAAATCAACCACAACACGAAGAAATTCCGATTTGCTCTACCAAACAAGGACGATGTATCAGGCCTACAGATCGCGTCTGCCCTTCTCACGAAGTACAAAGGCCCAGAGATGGAGAAGCCAGTCATTCGGCCCTACACGCCTACTAGCGACGAGGACGCAAAGGGCTACATTGATTTCGTGATTAAGAGGTACCCCAACGGTCCTATGAGCGAACATTTGCATGAGATGAAGCCAGACCAGCGATTAGATTTCAAAGGACCGATTCCCAAGTATTCGTGGGAGCCGAACAAGCATGACCATATTGCTTTGATTGGTGGTGGGACGGGGATTACTCCGTTCGTCTTCCTGCCTTTCTTCCTCCTCCCTCTCAATCCCATACAAGTAGCTAATCTAAAAGGCAGGCTGTACCAACTTGCGCGCGCCATCTTCAAAAACCCCGAGGACAAGACAAAAGTAACTCTCGTCTTCGGTAACCTGACCGAAGAAGACATCCTGCTCAAATCGGAGTTTCAAGATCTCGAAAACACCTACCCGCAGCGTTTCAGAGCCTTCTACATGCTCGACAAGCCTCCCGAGGGATGGCAGCAGGGCACTGGCCATATGACGAAGGAATTGCTGAAGACCGTGCTGCCAGAGCCGAAGTCGGAGAACATCAAAGTCTTTGTTTGTGGGCCACCAGGGCTGTACAGGGCGGTTTCTGGGGTGAAGAAGAGCCCGGCAGATCAGGGCGAGTTGACTGGGATGTTGAAGGAGTTGGGGTATGGTCAGGATCAAGTGTATAAGTTCTAGAGGTGGTGGGTACACACTGGAAAAATTGGTGTATGATAGCGATAGACTACCTAGACTACTAGATTCGCCCTACTCGCTAGAACGCAGCGTATACCGCTCTCTACTCACCTCGAAACACCGTCTTTTATGTTTTGCAAGTATTCATGCTAGTTTCAGCATCTGAATAGCTTCACATTCTATGCAGTACGTCAAATCAAGCACTGACAGCAGCAACCAATCGGCAATAAGACCAAACAAGCTTCCACTGGATCTGAGAAAATCGCCCCAAAATACCGAAAATGGAGGATGCTCACGAACCATCAAATCTTTAAAACGGTTCCTGCACAGCACATGCGGGATTCCGCCCAACCACTTGACGTCACGCTCCGACATCTCCTACCAATTTCTCTCCACCACTAGCCACACTCGTAATAATGGGCGCGACCTCGGTCCTGGGCCCATGGGGTTATGTGAGTCGCATTTCTCAATCTTTTTTTTATCGATTTCTCCACGAGGTGGTTGTTGCTCCAGGTCTGTTTCCAAGGCAAATTAAACAACCATGCAGTCATTTTTGCACTTCGGCAAATATGTCAAAAGACAACAACCAGACATTTCTTGCTCTTTAACCTCCGCTTCCTCCTCCAACGCAGGCGCAGACGGCCTAGCTCTTGACAGCGAGCCAATCCATACCCACCACCACCAAATGATGATACTCGAGATCCTGAGAAGGGCGAGGAGGCCCCTGATCCGAACCCGAACCCTTACGAGCAGATTCACGCGCACGACCATGCCAAGCACGGGTCCATTTATCCAGAGAAGATCGCCGAAGAAGAGCAGCTCGCGAGTGGTGGCTTCGAGCCCATCCGCGCGGCACCCCCTTCAGGAAGACCAAACTCCGTGGCGGGAGAGGAGGCGGATCATATGAGTCGGGCGTCGACAGTAGCAACGAGAAAGCGTTTGGGTACAGCATTAGGAACAACATTGACCGGCATCGATATGAGAGCGAGAAGGACATGATGATTCCGCATAAATGAGGCTTTGTGACCAGGCTTGGTGCAACCCTCCATATTGCGTTCATTGGTTGCATTGTCGGTTTCGCGTCGAGCGTTGATTCTGGTGCACATCATGGCTTCGGCTCTTGCCCCTAACATCGGTACCCAGTTGGCCTTGCAATTCATTGCAGGATGCTTCGCTGCAACACCACTCGCCTGTGCCGGAGGCTCAATCTCGGATCTCTGGAGTCCCATGGAGCGTGTTTATGCTTCTCCAGTCTTCGCTAACGTAGCGTTTATGGGTCCTATCTTTGAACCGATCATTGGGAGCTTCGTCGGAAAATCGTCGCTTGTTTCGTGGCGATGGACTGAGTGGATTGTTCCTCATCAATTCGGGACTCGTTTTGTTCCTAACTACGCTATTCCAGCCGGAGACGTACGCGCCAATTCTGCTGAAATGGAAAGCCGCCAGATTGCGCCAATTGATGGGCGATGAGCGGTATAAAGCCGAAGTCGAGGTTCAAGACGTTAGCTTCCCGCAACGACTTGGCCGTGCCCTGTATCGACCATTCCTCCTGACTTTTAACGAGCCCATCATTATTCTCATTGCGCTATAGTTGACCGTCACCTATATTTTTCTCTTCGCGTTCTTGGGCGACTGTACTTTCATCTTCACGAAGACGTACGGCTTCTTAGAGGGCATCACCGGCTTATCTTTCATCGGAATCGGAATCGGACTCTGCCTCGAGTCGCTCCTCTTGCCCTTGATTTACATGTGGGCGAAGAGGGACCTTGCCAAGATACAAGTGGAAGGTGGTAGCCGTCTGCCACCAGGGTTCAGGTTGTGGTTCGCTATGTTTGGCGCTCCAGCAATCCCAATCAGTATGTTCTGGATGGGCTGGACCGCTGCTCCTTCGATATCGTATTGGTCTCCGCTTGCCGCAAGTGTCCTGTTCGGATATGGGATCCTGTGCGTCTTCATCAACAGCTATCAATACATCATTGATATTCATGAGTTGTACTGGGCGAGTGCGCTGGCAAGTGTGACGATGATTCGAGACGTGGCAGCTGGAGGTACATCTTCTTTTTTGACCCATACTTTCCTGATGAGCAATGCTGACTTCGATGCCATCTAGGGATGGTTGTAGTTGCTATACCATTTTACCAAAAATTGGGCGTACATTGGACACTGACTCCTGGGCGGTCTGAGCGCCCTCTTGGTGCCGGTGCCGTACCTCATCTACATAGTCGGGGTGAAAATCAGGAAGAGGAGCAAGTATGCTTTTGCTTAGATGGTATTTGGCCAGATCTGTCTTGCATTAGCGATTTGGCGTTCAAAAAGGACGTGTGCATACATCTAGGCGGCGTTGTCTTCGACGGCAATTCGGGTTTGCGTAGCCTTGTCCATAGACCGGAAGCTTTGGAAATGAAATTCCGTAAAGTCCTTCATCTGTTCCCCAACCTACTGTAGACCATTTGCTCTACGCGTGCTGTATCGGTCTTGCAATGGTTGTTCTCTCGATCTCGAGCCTGGGCTCGAGATTCCTTGGCTTATGCTCGAGAGTGCTCTTCAACCCTGCCACAGGCTCTGTAGTTGTCTCCCTCTTAGCCTCGATATTGGTATTGGTCATTATGAAATTGATGTTCGTTCTCTTCTCTTCACCATTATTCTGCTCTTTCTCCTCCTTCTCCTTCTCGGTCAGCTCGACAAACTTCCTCTCCAGACTTATCTGGAGTGTTCTCTTCCCAGTGACCGGCACTCTCCCACTCTCATCCTCCCACCTTACCTCCCACCCCTCCTCCATCTCAACAGCAACGGCACCCTCCTCTCCTTCCAGCGTCACACCGCCCGCACCTCCCTTCTCACCGGCTTCCCAGTCCCAAGATCCGACAACGTGCTTTCTACTCTGCGTCCGATTCCCATACTTAACCTCCCTCGTATCCTTATCCACGTAAATCCAATTCAGCATCGGTGGATCATCACTAATACTGCTCACCATCCCTGACGGCGGCGGTAGCGGCCGCTCAGGATCAGGGTAGTTGATATAGAAACTCTCTAGCACATGGCCTTTTGGAGGGGTAGAGGAGTTGATGTAGACTTTGTTGTTTCTCAGCACGATTTTCCCGCCGTTGATCTTGCGAGCAGCTAGGCTCTTGGGCTCGCAGTAGCACTCGAGATTGAATTTTCGCATACGCTCGGCTTCGGTTTTGGGGTCATCCTCTTTATTTTGGGAGGAGATCGTCTGGGTGACACCGATTGCGGTGGGGATAGCTGCGATGGCGAGGAGGCCGAGGACCATGGTGAGCCCCGCAAGATGGGCACCAAGGCCGTTGATGAGTGTGCAATGTGATCGTGAGAGAACCTAGAGTTCCTTGATCAAGAAGCTCGAAATAATCCTTGTTGTCGATCTATTGACGATCAGTGTCATCCCGCAGGACGCTCTTTAGCCCAAAGCTTGTCATGTTGTACTTCAGATGAGCACGCAAGTCGTCAAGGTCTGGTATACATACCTACCCTTTGCGTTTGTCTGGGCTCGCAGCCTGTAAGTATGGCAGAAACACCAGGGACGGAGCCTGATGCTCCACCCCCAATTGGAGACTCAGGCCCATTGCATGGTAAGTCCAACCCGCTACGACCCCATCGTCACGGCTCGAGCTGACACTGAATGAAGCTCTCTCTCTCCAGTCATGGACCTCCCCCAGCTATACAGCAAGCCTTCAGCAGAAACCCTTCTCTCCACCCTGGCTCAATTAGCAATTCCACCCCCATCCTTCTCTACAAACAGCGACGAGAGCTCGAATGCACCAACGATCAGCGAAGATGGCATTGCATCCTACCTCACACGGGTCGTATCCAGCTCCCTTACCTGGATAAATTCAGACCCCAAGAAAGAAGAGATATGGGAAGCAGCCAGCGCACGCCTGAGCGAGCGAGCAGGTCGGACAGCCAGATCATCAAGCCAACGAGTCTTCCGGATTCCCATTCCCAATCCATCCGAAAGACACACAAGTAGCCTGACCGAACTCCTCATCAACATCCACGAACCCTCCCTCACTGGCGATAACCTGGGTCACAAGACATGGGCGGCTTCATATATGCTAGCCAAACGCCTACCCACCTTACTACCTCAGCATTTCCCCACCGTTGACTTCCGGCGTCCAACTTCACCACAACCGTACCAGCCCCCCAATCGCCCCAGAGTTCTGGAGCTAGGCGCTGGTACTGGGCTTGTTGGTCTGGCCCTGTCGGGCATGTTCTCTGTGCAGCTGCGTCTGACCGACCTACCAGCTATCCTCCCCAACCTCCAGCGAAATGTCGCCGAGAATTCTCGAATGGCTGTGTATCAGGGAGGTACAATCTCAGCCGATGTGCTGGACTGGTCAGAGCCGATCTGTGAACTGGGCGATGATGAGAAATACGACGTGATACTGGCGGCGGACTCGCTCTATGCGCCAGAGCATGCGGGATGGTTGGCGAATGTCATGAGTGGATATGTGGTGAAGGAAGCCAAGGCAAGGGTCTTTATTGAGCTCCCATTACGACCTAACGTGAGCTATCCGGAGGATTTGAGGGAGGAAATGCACAAGGCGGGGTTTGAAGTGCTAGAGGAAGGGGAGGAAGTAGGGTATGATGATTGGCATACCTCTTCTGGCGAAGGGATAGAAGTGGCGTGCAGGTGGAGCGTTTGGGGATGGGCTTGAACCTCATAAAGGCAGTCTTAAACGCAAATCACATTTCACTTGGGCAGTATATTGGGTATTCAGTCCCTCTCAGAATCAGCAATCACGCTCATTCCGAGCATCAATAGACGATCTTTAAGCTTGTCAGCGTTGGCACTCTTCGATGCAGACCGCGCCCAATTTGCGTGATCCCATAGCCGCACCTCGTTTCGAGCATCGATAAATGGTTTTTTTGAACACGCATGCATGTGTGCGGTGCGACTTGAAGGCTCCGTGATCCTCGCGGATGGTACTTGTTTTGACACCAAAACTAGAATTCAAACGAGAAAAGTCCAAAAGCTAGGCCACACGAACTCATCCTCGAAGATCCTTCGCACCTGCTCCAGCACGAATTTCTCCACCTTGCCCACATTCTTCAGGACTTGCTTCCCATTCTCTTGCCTACCGATCTCACTCTCCACCCGTATCTCCCTCAACAAACCACCCAGCTTGTCTGCTTCCTTCTTCTCTTCGCTAGCACTCTCCCCATTGTCACCATTACCGGCTGGTCCTCCATCCCCAACCAACGCATCAGCGTCCTCCTTGCCTAAAAAGCAAAAATTGACCGTACTCTTCTCCGGCTGCCTCAAGTACGCCAACAGTGCCACCCCATCAAAGCTCAATCCCGTAATCTGTAGTTTAAGCGGTATACCAACAAAAGACGGCATCGGATAATCGAGTAGAATCTCTGCGGTAAGGGAGAGTGAGAGGGACCCAGTATAGGAAATGTGCAACGTCGTCTGTAGATCTTGGGATCGGTCTGTAGAGCCTTCAAGTGGCGTTTGCGTTTCTGGCGCAGCGAAGGGCGGGGATGTAGGTAGAGCGTGGGACACACCCGCGCTTGGCCTTGTGTCTGGATCTCCATACCCGTGGCTGTGGTGCGTATGGTGGTGTAGCACAGGTGAACCTGACTGGTGATGTTCTCCCCAGGGGTTGGCAGGCGAGAATGGTAATGGTGTATGTGTCCCTGGCATTCCGGCACCGAGAGGGAGGTGGAAGTAGCTGAAGTTCGAGGTGCCGCCTGGTATGCCCGGCGTGTTTGAACGTGAGAGGAAGGGCGTGGTGATGCCGGAGTGGAGGGGTGGCAGGCGTGTATCTATGAATGCAGGTTTTGTAGTCGTAGTCGTAGAGGCACCATCCTTCGCGAGGCGAATTGCAGCAGGTGGTCTCATCTCGCCAAGTCCATTGCCTTCCTTGCTTTCGACATTATCAACCTCGCCCTCATGTTCCACCTCTTCATCGCCTGACTCTTCATCTTCATAAAACTCAGGTAACGGATCGGAAATGTCTTTTATCTCCACTGTCGGATATTCTTTCCCAAAATCGAAAGAATGGACCTGCACTGAACGAATAAAGCGCGGCAGCTGTACTTGCTGGAATTTATCATGGATGAAGTCACGGATGGAGTTTGCAAGTTCTTGACCCGAGGGGCCGGTGGTTACAGAGTCCCAATCGATGTCGATGGACATTACATGGCTAGGTGGTGAAGGAAGGAAGGGGAGGGAAAGTGGTGTGTGGGAGGTTCGTGGGCGGAGGAATCCCGTGCGTTTGGGTCACGGCAGCCTTGCTACAACAAATAGAACATCATTGGGACTACCGAGTCAACCGACCTACGTATCGGGGCTCCGCTCAGGATACAAAGCCTCCAATTGACTACGGATTTGAACATCGAGCTTGTCGAAACAGATGGTCAATGAGCATAGAGTTTCATCTGTTTATGAATGGTAGCATAGACAAATGTCAAACCACAACCTCCCCCAATAAAGTTTTCGGTAGATCTTCCTCCATCTTTTACGTCCGGGGAAGTCACGCCTCAACGCACGTTGGTTTTTAACAAACGAGGAAACCAGGTCACAAGCCGCTTGGAGCCGGGTAGTGGAATAAAGGGTCAAAGCAAAAGGGTATACAAAGAGCGGGAATACAAAGTAAGAATCCCGGTAAAGGACAACTATTAAAAGCCGAAAGTCTAGCCTTCCAACCAACGCTTGAGCTGAGGTCGAACGAGTAGGGGTGGCCAAGCAACAAAAGCAGATCTTCGCGGACTCGACGAGCGCTGATTTTGCTGTTTCGAGAGACGATTACCGGCCAAATGCCCATTCTGTGACTATTTACGCATGGCTTGTTCTTCGCTTAGCCATGCCCGCTGCCTCGATTGTCCCAATTGGGCTAAGCGCCTTCTGCACGGTTATTAGCATGCATGTAGCAATCCTGGAAAGGGCCTTTGACAGGGCAGAACTAGACATACCCTATGCCAAGCAGACGGACTCTGATTGGGCAGCATGATGGCGATGCAGACGCTCGATCCGCACCGAGAAACGTGGTCGTTGATGCGTAGAATTGTGTGATCGTGCGTGAGGAAAATCTTGTGGAAGTACCCAGGCCGTGAATCGTAAACATGTCAACAATTAAATGTACACGTAAGTAGAAATCATCAAAAGGCCGCCGTCAACAACAGGGACCAAGATAGAGCGCGATGCCTCCATTATTTTCCCTCTATTTTCCCTCTGTCCCTTTGTCCCATCTTCTTGGCATCATCTTCCTTGGGCCGAAGTCCATGAACTAAGAAAAAGAAATCAGATATAATTGTGACGCGCTCAGAGCATGAAAGGCTCTCCTGCGGTCACCTACATCTGTCAGCACGTGCTTTGCTTACCATGAAACGCCTTCTAGACTCACTTCTTACCGCACTTGGCACACTTCTCATCATGATGGATTGTTTTCTCTTTTCCTCCCGAGGAAGACTTTGCAACGTCCCTGACTGTGTGACCACAGGAGTAGACATGGATGTAAACGAAGTTCATGTTGATTGGTTCTTGGACTGTATTGGGCGACATGTGAAGGGTCAATTCGTGATCGATTGAGTTCAGCTGAAGGGGGGCCAGGTGTTTGTAGCTGTCGCTGAGAGGTATTGAACTGCGCAAGACGTTAGCACCTAGGCGACTCGATCGCAGCCAGATCGACGACATACTTTACTACTTCAGTCTCGAGATGTTTCGTGAGATAGTGATGTTTCTGAGATTCAGGGCGGTGGTTCTAGCTTTATACCGTAGGACAAGGGCTTCAGGATGTATAACAAATCCGCCGCTCTCTTGTGGAGATGTCTAGCCGGAGAATTACGTGCGAAAGATAGAATTCCAGTGCTGCAGGAGACCGGGGTTGATTTGAGTAGAGTCCTTTCAATTGACATATGATCGTAGACACAGCTTGGCAGATAGAATATCTTCCCTCTGTGGCGCAAAGCACTCTGCTCGGACATGTGATATGCGGAGACTATATTAGAGTATACAGAGGAAGAGCTACTCGTACGACGACGACGTTTAAGTATTTTGAGCAGTCGCATTACATCGGTGACCGCAAATATTTTTTGAGGAATGTGATGTGTACGAAGTGACTTTTGGAATGGAAAGTTTGTTGCAGGGATCTTGTTCGGTCTGCAAGGACGCGTAGCTCAGAGCCGTAAAGTAATTGATGGAGAAGAGAATGCTCGTGTCGTATTGGAAGCAGTCCCTAGGCTCTGTTCTAGCTGCCGAGTGCCTGATGGTGGCCGTTGCGTTGAGCTCGAGCCTCAACGCCATCTACCTCATGCCGCGGACGGTTATAATTCTTGTAGGCGAGATAAAGTCCGCGCTTGAGTAGGATCTCGATGGCCGGGTATCATCCTCAGGCATTTGTCTATCCATTCACCGTCATACGATCAATTCCGCAAGATGGTCATAAGTGAAAGAAGGTTGGAAAGGTGGGCACCCTCTCTCAGAGCCGAATGTCTTAGCTCGACGATACGTGATCCGCTATCTGGGCGGCTGCGTGGACGAATCAAACAGCATTGTAGGGTCTCTTTTGCCATTTGTGATGACCTGCAGGCGCAGCCAGCGGGGGGCCAACCCCAACGGTCGTGCTGCGGGGGTTGCGGATGCTAAGGAAACCTGCATTAGGGGCCTCTTGGGGGCGTGAATCGCAGGGATCGGGGGGGGATCTTCCGATGGGCTTCATCTTCGTAAAGTAGATATCAATGCCGTCGCTACCCTCCACGCTAAAGAATGCTAGTTGCACACGGTTTTAACAATTGCTTCATTTATCTAGGATTTCTTGTTGAGAAGCTACGTAAGCAAAGTTTAGCTTGCTTATGTAATCGACCCCTCCAACAACGCCCTCGAGACCCGGGGCGTGATAATTTTGCAGCGTCCATTTTGAACTTCTCGTACGATAACAAAGCCGGAGAACATTTATGATGCTGATTCGTATGTTTGGTAGTATGATGACGCTAGACTGATGTCGAAGTGTTACAGCCATGGACCCTCTAGCAACCAGATTGAAGCTGCTCGCAGCGTTACGGTCCATGGTGGTCTAGCGAACGCTAGATCTCGATAGGAGATCAGAACAGGTGACTTGCATGAGATCTGATTGCGATCCAGAGGAGCCGGAGGTTGAGTCCACTTGCTTGTGAGACAGCAGCTCGTGTTCGACAACGGGCTTGTCAAGTGATGGGAAGACGAAGACGATGGTCGTCGATGGAATTCAAAATTAGCAGGAGCGAACGACTCCGTGAAAACGAGGGGGCTATCGCTCAGAGGATCGAAGCTGAGCGATGGCGCAGTCGATCTGCGAAAATACCATTCTTGGTCAAAAGCTGATTGGGGATATTTGGAGAAGGTGCGGCAGCTGTTTGAGATGGAAGGAAATAGGTGAGATCCTTCGGCACATGAAGGAAGGGGCTTATGACAACGACTTGAAACGTTCACAGCCACCAACAACAATACCTTTATGTTTAACGTCTATTTATTCAAGAAGCTGGGAGCACCCGGCAGAAGTTCTTTCAATTGTCTAAACTGAAAGAACGCAAATATTTAGTATCTGCAAAATCTACACGATGCCAGAATCCTCATCCACTTTCCTCGAGCTTCTCCCACCCAAGACATACATCCCTCCGCCCCACACCAAAGCAAGACAGGCACATCTTAAATCAAGCCCCCCACTCATCGATGCCCCAGTCGGCGACCAAGTCATGCCGACTGAAGACATGATCCGAGCCCAGGTCTCCGCTACCAAGGGAAGATCCTCCAGCACCACAAGCACTGTGTCCAGTCTTTCCTCGAACAGCGATGCCGGGCAAACCGCTTTCCTTCCCCTGGCTGAGCTAGAGGAGTAGGGTACTTCACGGAATGGCAGTTCAAGAGCGGAATTTGAGGAGGCAACTTTCATATTGATACAGAGTTTCACTCATGTTCGAGGCCTTTAGAGTACCGATCGTAGACACCGAGCGGCAATATTCCATTCTTTCATACCCTTTGGCACTCTCTATCCGCTGAATATGTCCATTGCTTATGTCCATTGCTGCTGAACATTATAACCCAAAAGTATTCATTTGAGTTGACAGGAAAATTGGCATTTAGCCTTTAGCGTGAGTCACAATGCCCAGACTTGACCTTACAAAAGCAGCGTCTCGCTCATCGCTTCCCCCAATGTACCACAAACCAAACCAAATCAACTGACGTAGTAAAAGCGCCCAGGTTTCAGGTGGGAAAAAACTCAATTATATAGATTCCAACACATGTAACAGAACACTTGACGCAAAATGACGGCTCCACTCCAGAGCCAGACACAAAATCCACTCCAGTCAACCCAGATATCAGGCTTTGCAAACTCAAGTACGATCCCACAAGACGACGATGCACAGGCTTTGACCGCTTCAAAAGCGCTCAGCATCCTTGATTCCCCCAAAGATGTGTTGCGCAAGATGCTCAACACCAACTTCGTAATGTCCAAAGCCAGCTCGTTCGTTAGTCAATACCACGAAGCATTGAGAACCAATGCCAGACGAGAGCATCCAAGCTCGTGTTCTTACCGTCCCAAACATGACATCTTCGGCCCTGGTCACTCTCAAAAGCTGCGTGCAATAGGGTGGGGATCCTGCGGAAAGATATATCACGAGCTCGGAACTACCCATATCCTCAAGAAAGCAATCAACGGCAATATTGCATTAGCTGATAATTGCCGGCTATGGAACGAGTTGCTGATGCACAAGAGAATCGAAGAAGCCTTCGAAGCAACGGAGCACTGGCTCACTACTCCTCGAGTGTATATTCCACGACTCCATGGCTATATTGGTAAACATGATACATGGTGGACATGCCACAAGAACTGGTTTCTGGGGGATGATATCCCTGAAAACATTTTGATATCGGAGCACATACCGCCTATGCACCTAGTTGCAAGGCACGCGCTCATTGATTACTACTGTCCCGAAGGGCTCAAAGCCGGCGCAAGACTTCAGAATAGCAATGACGACTGTTTGGTACGACTTTATTTAGGAAAGCGTCGCGACGAAACCATACGGTACGTAATATACTCATGGTGATCTTAATTCAGCGTACCTGTCAAGTCGTACCGATATGAATGGGGAACACTAGGGGCCACTGCCTATCTTCTGATCCATAACCGTGTCACACAATTGATAGTAAACGTCCGTAACAGGCTATACTGACTCTGAAATGCATACAGATCAAGGCCCGGCCCAAAGCGCTTCTTCGGCTTACGCAACTTCCCCCTGTGTCTCGACCAAATGCAAGAATTAGAGCTAGATACCCACCATTTCGCATGCGTAATGGCAGAGACCCTAGCAATTCTGCACTGGCAAGTTCAAATAGACGCAGCTGACGTCGAGTTCGTGCTCGGTGGAGCACCCAGTCTAAGCCATGCGCCGCTCCCTGCCTACCAAAAGTTGCAAGAATTGGGCTCCAACACGTCAACAATTGCGAACACTGTTGCGCAAGGAGCCGGTACCACGCACCTATGGCTGCTCGATTTCAATCAATGTCAGCCAATAACGCAGGATGCACAAGGTGTTGATCAGGCGGTCAAGCGGTTCCTTGACAACGATCCGTACTATCCTCGCCCTTCTTCGAGCGCGGGTAGTGTCGACGACCAGCTCTGGCAGGCATTCAAAGCTCGGTATCTTGATTCTAGTAGCCAGGTATTCGGTGGACTTGCCTTCGATGATGAGCTTCGAAGTCTGCCATTACTGTTCGTTGAGAGGCTCGAGGATGCCCTACGGGTGCGTCAGCATAGGAGGGCTACTGTGAAGAGCTCTGACATGTATTCGGAGTTCGAAGCGGCCGGAGGGGATGGGGTCAAATCCTGGGATACAATATTTACAGCTTAATGGATAGATTCCAATAATCTAATGCTACTGCAACGGTTGTCAGAAGACCTACATAGCCCAAAAGTACACCCATAGCTCCCATTCGGCCCATAGTAAGTGTATCTAAACTCAGATTGACAACCCCAGTCAGTAGATTCGCTAAAAGGAAAATAGCCAGGCCGTTACGGTTGAACGACTTAAATACTCTGCTGGTGGCTCTGTCGCTCTTACTCCTCTCTGTTACTTTGTCGGGCGCCATGTAGACGCCAGGGAAGAACAAAGTCTCGACAAGGCAGAACAAAAGAGTTTGAGCACAATTGAACGCCGCAACCCACAACACGTAGGGGTAGTTGGCGAGTCGGCGTGACACCTGGAGACCAAGCCCGTAGTTGAACGATGTCACAAAGAGGAACGAGACAACCCAACCCATCGTCCAAAGAGCGAGCCGTTGAATTAAGCGTTTTCGCTGCTCTGCGCCAGAAGCTGTAGCCGCTTGCCCAAGGACGTTTCGTGGAAGGACGTCGAACCCGAGTGCTTGCCCTGCGAGGAATATCGCAAGGTAGCCCCAGAATGAGAACACGCCCTCCCGATTCTGGCTCAGTAGATCAGTCCTTGGAGCTGTGAGTATGTAGGCTTTGAGGGTTGTAAATTCGAGACACAATTGGTAAAGGCCGCTAATGAGCTGCGACAGCAGCGCGGTATACGGTATCATGGCAGAGAATGACTGAAAGAGAGCCACGAAGGGTGGTAGCAAAGCGAGGGTAAAAAAGAAGTTCCAGTGCACACCGTACTCGGTGACATGCTCAGCATAATCTAGACCTTTGACACTGTACAGGCGGATCAACCCCAGCACGAGCAACGGCGTAGACGACCTGAACGCTGCACCGAGTGATTTGCCTAGAGAAGATGTTTTGCCCGCGAGGCGAGCTGAGAGGATCGGCCGTGCGGAGACAAGACCAGCAGAGAAGACGAAAGATCCTACGCCCATGTCCATCAATGATGTTCCCCAATTCTCGACTTTTGCGAAGCGTCTTGGAAAGACTCGAAAGTCCACGGCCAGGATAGCTACACAAGTGGATATCATCATCGTCCCCCGATATGCCGTAATAAAGGGGCGCACAGGCAGTGGATCAAGCTTGTTGTCTTCTGCGTTGGTGGATGACTTCTGGGTAGGAGCGGGGTGCCGAGATTTCCTTCGGTGACTGGATGGCGACGAGACGAAGTAGAAGACCACAGCGGGACTTATGAGCATGGCATTGAGCAAGACGGTATTAGACGAGTATAGCGTAGTCGCGACCAGAAATGCTGCCACGTTGAGCAGGAAGTCTGCAAGATATGCTGCCGTACTGTATCCCTCGAAGAAGCCCTTGCGAGACTGGAGAGCTGACCATAGCAGGTAGGCAGCCTGTAGAAAAAGAATGTCAGCTAGAACAAAGTGAGTATGGGACTGTGAAGGCTCACAGGTGCAACACCTGTCACCCAATTGATCTCTGATGCGCTACCTCCCGAAAGATTGGACACGAAGTCTTCCTTCAAAGCTTTGTAGCTTTGGGCCATAGCCAGCAGCCCGACGGCATCTCCAATCGGGCCTTTTGACAGGCTTGAGAGATATTCGCGGGCAATGGCTGTGAACAAAGAAGCTAACAGGGAGTAGTGAATGTTTTGGTGAGAGACGCCGCCCGAAAAGCGAGGGACTCTTCTCACGCTAAGCTGGAACGTTACTTTAACATCACGTGATTATAATTGACGACATAAGGTAATCGCTCGCACACCCACGTCAATGAGACACTCCAAGTTCTTACAATCATATCCAAGCTATCGTAGTAATGGATGAGCAACAGCCACTGCATGGAGCTTGCTCCTGCGGACGAAACCACTACTTCATCTCATTCCCATCTAATCCGTTCGAGACGCTTCAAGTCTTGTATGACGACGGGAGCGAGCACAGTATGTTGGAATTTCATATACGCTTGATCGGAAAAATTTCCTGATGTTCAGCTGCAGGCCGCGCTCTATCCCTACGAGTTCCTCTCACCCACATCCACAGCACAACCTATGCATTCTACCCAGACGAGACAGCAAATACTATTCGCAAGGTATTCTCGCCAGACCATGCTCCACACACGAAGCGCCACTTTTGTGGGCTTTGTGGGACACAATTGAGCCATTGGAGCGAGGAAACTCCCCAAGAAGCGGAACTAATTTATATCAACATGGGGAGTCTTAAGAGTGAGAGTGTGGACCGATTGCAGACTAGTGGGCTGCTATCTGCTCCAACTGGCGATGAAGAGAGACCACAGACAGCAGGTGATCAGCCTAGATCAGTGGCCACGACAGGACAGGGTCGAGAGGTCCGAGGTACTCCTTGGTTCGTGGAGTTGATTGAGGGTAGCGAATTGGGAAGGATCAGACGGAGGAAGGGTGGGGAGACTGGCATAGATGGCAAGACAAAGACTGAGTGGGAGGTTACGGAGTTCGAGAGCGGCAGTGGGGAAGATGATCTGGTTGGTGCAGGGAAGAGGAAACATGACTCTTTGACAGAAGGCGACGATGTCCATATGAGGAGTGGTTGAAGAGCAATGATACGATACAAATTACGGGACCTTTGGGAGGGCTCTGCGTGGGGACATAAAAGGGACATCCTGTGCAGGGAGCTCTCGGGCACGGGTGTTGTATCATTGTGGTTCAAACATCTTGCGTTGAGAAATACCCGTCGGCACCTGGCTTGAACACTCAGGTGCTGATACTCAAGACTGTGGGTCTACGAGCGTGACGAATACAGTGTTCGAAGCCACACATACACCAATTGTGCTCCGTTTCTTAACATCAGCATAGCAAAATTGCAAGGCTTTCGTGGGGAAAAGAGATGATTGGGGTAGGGTTTGATGTGATGTGTTGATCCACTCATGATCACTGCGTGAAGACGGCCATGAGCGCGTCTCTAACGTGATTTCAAATTGTTTGAATCTTGAACAAAATCTCCCCCCACAACAACCTCCCTCACCATTGTACCAACCATACTCATTAGCTATCCTTTTCTTCGTCCCTGTGAATGTAATTGAACGCGTCAAAATCTTCTTGAGATACATGCAACACACATAATCTTGTCCCAGCAACGCCAGCAACACCAGACACATGTCTATCGATTAGAATGGGTGCTCTGAACGATATAACCTCTCAAGCTACGAACACCATCAAACATCGTACAAACTCATCAATGGGTTATCAGGCACTTCACTCGCCGGCGAGTGAGGAAAAGGAGAATCTCGCTAAATCGAGGTCTCCACACTTCATGACCCCAACCCTCTCTTCCTCCAAACAATCCAACACAACCAACACGAGCAACGATGACACTCCTTCAGCGCCGATGCCGTCGAAGCCGATCAAGGCCGATGGTAGCAAGGCCTGGATGAAGTCGGCAGCAAAGCGCGTTGGTTTTGATCGCACTGCTGTTACACCTCGCTCCATGCCTCGGTCGAAGAAGGAGGCCCACAGACATATGGCCGCCGTCAATGCCATCAGCTTTCCGGATAAGGTATGATGCTATCTCCAGTATCCGTTGTACAGAGGAGCATATTAACGCGTAACCTAGTTGGCGACACCCTCGTACAGCAAACTTTCAAATTCCAACCCGTCAACCCAGAAGCAGGGCTCCAAATTGTCGCCCACCGATAAGCCTCTACCAAGTCCACCCATTGCCCGACTTGATACCTCAAGCCCACGTAGAGAGTCCAAGACCCTCATTGATGCCAGTGATAAACCACTGCGCCGTCGTTCACCAGACGGACAAGCTGCAAATGAAGACTGGCCAGCACTTCGCCCAAAGCGCTCTGCTAGCCCTGGCACTCTTCAGCAGATGATGGCCTCGGTTGGCTCTCAGCTGACGCAACAAGCCGTATCTGCTGAGAAGGAGAGATACCCTGTTTTGGGGAACATTACCCTTCGTCAAGTACACGACGACGATCAACTCCCTGTCTCCAGATTCTCAGCATCGCACAAGATCCCGCGAAAGGAGATTTCCTCGCCGAATTTGAAGGAGCCAACTAAGAAAGAAGAGATGATTTTCAACCATGACATCGATGACCCTTTCAGAGACGGAGTCTACAACACCAACCTCGCAACGGTCAACGGACTGCCCAATTCTCCTTCTGGTCTGTCCGCTGCGGCTGCTGCTGTAGAGAAGTCATCACGCGAAGATTCAAAGGCCATCAATGAGCCACGTCAGACCAGAACATCTTCTCTCCGTGCCCGTTTATCTACCGGTCAGCTCGTCAAAGACGGTCAGAATAAGGTTGTAGGCTTCACAGACTTCACCGCCCCCAATGAGCCTGCCAGTAATGCGGTTCGAAGAGAGAGCCTACGTGCTCGGAAAGAGGCCCAAGCTCGTCGTTCAATCACGCCACCTGTCGCACCTGCTATTCAGACAAAGCCATCAAGGGAGTCACTCGGTGGCAATCGGGCTCCAGCACAATTCGTTGCTGGGAGCCGACGTCCTGCTCACCCTCGTCGTCCAAGCAGTCGTGGCAGCCTTCGAAATGAAGCTCGGGCCATGAGTCCACCTCTTCCTCCCATGCCACCAAGTCGACCAGCACCTATGAGACCAGTGTCCAGAGGTACCGAGGTCGGCGCTACCAAAGGCACTGACAAAGCTCAGGTGGGACCTAGTACAGCTCCACCACGCAAGAGCTCAATCCCTGTGCAACGCCAGGATGCTGGCAATTCTATGCCAAGCGGCCCACAGACTGGGGCTTCTGCTGAGAAGAAGGCTGACTGCGCTCGAGTCAAGAAGGAGCCTCAGGTCGAAACAGGTATTTACGAAGACCGGTTGTCCAAAGACCTGACCCGCGAACTGCAAGGCATCCAGCCCCCGTTCGATAACGAGGATGCTCGTGGCCTCGAGGCCATCGAAGAGTCGCCCCAGCACGCTTATCAGCTCAAGCGATTGTCTCTGAATACGAGCGGATTCGGGCCGACTTTGAGGATATCTCCCCATGCAGAGCGTGTTATCATGGGACCTGAGCCCAATGATGCAAAGCAACCTCTCAACAAGAAGAAGAGTAAGGAGCTCGAACGTGCAATGATCAAGAACGACTTGAAGACACTTAAAGAAAATGCGAAGCCAACCTCGGGGAAGAAGCTACCGGAGCGTCCATCATCCAGTCAGGGTCTTCCACGCTTGGGACCTCGTGTAGGCTTTGTTGACCCGACAGCAAGGGAGAAGAAGGTCAAGAGTGCCGATCTCACTATCCCTCCTCCGAAAGGTGACATCCAGCCGGAGTTTGCCAAACCCACGTCGGGACCAGCTCGCAACACCCGTCATAAATCTTCCAAGGCTTCAAGCACTGCATCTGGTAACGATCCCTTCTTCGATGCTCCTGAAGAGCCTCAGCACGCCTCGCAAGACGCTGTGACTCTACCTACTCAAGTTGGCCAGCGTCACCTGCCAATCGATGAAGCTGCATGGATCTCACCTCTGAAGAAGAAGGAAAGCAACCCGGAAGATGACAAGATTCTTGTCCTCGATATGCATCTGCCTGTATCTTTGCGAGAACAATTCGAGGACGATCTGAAAATAGAGGCCAAGCAGTCGGAAGAAGGAGACCTTTTCAAGAATGCCAACGTTCATACTGTTCCTGTTGAAGGTTCTCAAGATGCGAATGTAAAGACTTCGCCTCGTACACCAGAGCAGCACATTATCAAGAATAGGAATGTCTCCGACACTGGCACTCACCCACCACGAAGCTCGTCTCGCACCGTTCACCCAGACTACACTGGCGAAAGGACACATAAGCCTTCTCCATTGGCCGAAGAGACCAAGGAGAAGGTTCCGCCCAGGCCTCCCAAGGACTTCGAAGCCCGCAAGAACAAACTTGGTTCAAGGAGCGGTCACGGCTCAACCCAGATTGACTTCAACAAGCTCGTCTCGAATCGTGACTCTACCGCACGCGATTCCTACAGATCTCAAGGTTCCATGTCAAAGAGCATGCTGTCTAGCATGCGCGGTCTCTTCCACAAGCGCTCGTCTGAAAATGAGCCCTTCAAGTCGAGTAAGAAGTCGAAATCTAGGGTCGCCATCCAGGCCAATGGCAGTCCCTTCCCACCCATCTCGGAAGTCCATCCCATCCATCGCCCAACCCTGTCTACTATGGCTCGATCCAATGCTGCTACTCCTCGCCCCAGCAATCTCGTCGCACCAGCAACACCGTCTTACGCTTCTCCAATCCCCTCAGAGGTCTCCACTACTACTACACTGGCGATGCAAATTCTCGAGTCCGCACGCCACGAGCGTTCGAGTCCCAAGAAGGAGCGACTCTTGGAGCTGGGTAAGATCATGGTCGACGCTATAACACAGGCCAGAGATGCGGAGAAGGCTATGGAAGAGGCAAAACAGGCGGCTCGCAAGGCTGAGGTCAGCTATGCTATGTGTAAGAAAAGCTTGGCGGACATCGAGCGCTGTGTGCAAGAGTGGAGGAGCGAGGTCTGTCGCTGAATTCGAGGTGTGTGTTGGATGGAGAGATTGGCATGTTTACCACGCAAGATACAAGCTCGTCTCCTTTTCTTTTCATGTCCTATTCCGGTCTATGCACCCACAGATTGTTTTCACTTCGCAGAAATGCTTGCTGGTCATGATACCACGTGATAAGAAGGAGAGGGGCTTTGTGTCAATTTCGTCACCTGGAAAAGCAAGCGCCATACGGGGAGAGCGTGACTATACTGAGATTCCACTAAAAGATCTGTCTGCGAAGGGGAAGCGCCCTTTAACATTTCGATGATCAGAAAAGCCACCTGGACAAATTGTACAAGCGGAAGTATTCCCAAAGACGAGAAGCCATGCCTGGGCCATTCCCAGTTCTAACCACAATCATAATCCAATGTACACTAGCCTTTCCAATAATCAATAAACAGCGCTGCCACCAAGTGACTCGTTCCTTTTCAAGCTGCACTTGTTCCCTACCGCTCATCCCTATCGCTCCCACAGGCAACACTCCCAGAATCCTCCTCCTCTTCGTTTACAGTCTCACTGACAATTCGCAGCACCTCCAGCTCGTCCAAACCACCAAAGTTCATAGATTGCAAGGGCCCACTCGTACATCTATACTCAACAATAATCGTACCATTCAGATTAATAGGAGAAGGGATGTAATCCTCATCATTCTCAGGCGGTCTCTCATTAGGCTCGGCGGGGTGGCACTGCGTGACGACACACCTACCGTCGACCCTGTTGCCAGTCTTCAATATGTCCCCAATCTGCACCTCTAAAGCTCGCACCTTGCACATCTGGCGACCTTGCTCTGGTGACGTGATGTCTTCTCGGATCGATAACTGGCCCCACGAACGCGGACTGCGCTGCTCGGTCTCTAGCGGTGTACCGTCTTCACCCGTTAGGAAGGATAGAGAACGTCGGAGCGCGACTCTCGTCAGCGATGATTCTGGAATCCATCGCGCTCCCCAATCTATAAGAGAAGGTTGCAAGCGACCTGAAGGCAGAACAGGATGGCTGGTTCTTGGAATGTTTAGCCATGGTTCCTCTCTTACCACATATTCTCCCACAAAACCACTACCATAATCCGTAGTTGAGGGAGTGAGTGGCGGAGTGATAAGAGAATGCTGTGATACCATGGGCGGTAGCGGAATAGCGTTCCTCTCCGCGGGAAGCTCTCGCAAATGCTCAGATGTAGGTATGTTGACGATTGGTGGGCGATCTTCAGAAGGAGGATGGGTTCTGGATGTGGCGAAGTCGGATTCGGCTTGGCCGCGGATGTAGCCAATCATACCGTCTATGATGTCGAGGTGGGCTTGGAAACCGGCTGGATCGTCTGCCGGTATGTGAAGACCGCGCAGGCGTTCCTGAAGACGTCGACGGAACCTCTCAGGGGTTGATGTGTGAGGCATCGTGGTCTGCGCTTTCGCCCTCTGAAGCTGGCCTTTTGGCAGAGCTTTAGGCTTCAAGTGGAGGTCAGGGCTTTGGATTAAGTGATGTACTAGAAATATAGCCAGGAGTTGACTTCTGGATAGCGACGCACGGATGGAATTTCTGCTGTTTAGAAATGCTCTGTGTAAACATACAGTGTAATTGTAGAAGCATCGTTTGTTTCGTGCAATATCATTGAGATATCCAACGAGACGCCTACACCCAGTCGCTCCTCCCTTAAAGACTGGAGCACAAACCTAGAAAGTGCATTGGAAGCACACTGTCAGCTTAGAGTATTCGCTGGAAGGAGGAGGGCACAAATGGCACGTATCAAGGTGCTTTCGTGTCCAGAATGGTATTGCAATTATGCAGCAAGACTTTGACAAAGTTGGAGGAAGACAACGTTGTAAGGGAAAAGATGAGTAATGGTAGACTGTGCATAACAAGAAGCGAGCAATCGAACGCAACCGTGAGTCACCCGCACTCTAACCATACAGGACTGTCAGGCTATGGCTTTGATTTTCTCTCGGGCTTTATAATTTCGATGTAATCTTATCAAAACTCATCATCATTGGCTTGTATTCCTCCCATCTACTTCTTTTTGCCAACAACGCTGGCTAAGTCTGCCAACGCTTCCTTACGCTTAAACCTCGCATCCTCAATGACGCCTGTCCAAACAATTAGCTGCTTGTCTTTTTCGCCGGAGCTAAGGCTTGTCACGTACCAGCATCTGCGTCTGATGAAAAGTGGGCGGACCATTGAACAAAAGTTGAAGCCTCGTTTGGGCCTGTGGTCACAGCATAGCAGCGTATCGTGGAGATGACGCTAGAGTAGGTAAGAGGAGGATTGGAAGAAATGACAGAGTAGGTGATGAAGTGGTCGATTGTCTATACAATGAACATCAGCATTTGAAATATTTCTGACTTGACATGTTGAAGTGGACAATGCTTCTAGTACCGAATGCTCTTCCTGCTTTACTTCCTGCTCGGTACCATCCTTGAAGGTCCACTTGATGATGTCAGTCTCCGGCGAAGCGCCCTTCACATACTCGCTCTTTGACAGCTTGGACCAGAATTGGTGGAAGTCTTGCAGCTTAATCAAGTGCCAGACCTCGGTTAGAGAAGCTGGAATAACGGAGGTTTCCGTAATGGACGTAGAGGTAGGGATACGAGTCGTCATCTTTGATGTTTCGAAGTGCTATTCTTTGGGCGTAACACATCAATTACTCGTAGGAAGTTCTTGGTGCTGTTGAAGCAGCCAAAGCTGGGACGCTTTTATCCTCCAGCGGCACTATTAAGGGGTGTGCAGTAGCTTCCTGCATGGCCCCAGGCTAGGCATCTCCCGAAATTAATACGTATCGCCCATAGTAACAGCCGGAGATGCGTTGCTATGGAGCATGCGCGTCGCCATGGGGGTTTGTCGCCATGGGGCAAAAGTTCAGTTGAAGCTGGAAGTGAGGTGGAACAGGGGCTCTAGAATATTGTTTTCGCTATTATTTGTATGTAGCTGTCGCCCAATCCTAGGCCTAACGCTATGACTGTTTACCTCACTGTCGGTTCACCCTCATCCCCTTGTAGTCCCCGCTCTTCACCCTCCCACCAGGCCACGTCGTCGTCGCCCTCAGCATTCCGCCCGGCTCCACTCGATTGGCTCGGTAGTAGGGACGAAAAGACGCTGTCGCCAAGCGGCGATATGGTCAGGTACCTAGAGGATAGTAGGCAGAGGTTTTAATCGGGGCGGGCGCGTTTTGCTGGCCGGGCGCAATCTGCGACGGGGGCGACAGCGACGGGGGCGACAGCGACGTTATCAAGCTTAAGAGAGGACTCCATAGCGATAGTGACGTAGGCGGTAGCGACGTTGGTAGGGAGGAGGGAGGGAGGGATAGAGCTGGCGACAGCGATGTATATGGGCAGGTAGGAAAGCGACGGTCGCAATATTTTCAACTGAACTAGATTGATTTGTTTGTTTACTCCTCGCGTCTCTGATCCCTACTACTACAGAACAGTACTAGGGGACGGAGATGAGCGGAAGGGCTGATATTGATAACCTAGTACTAGCTACAGTACTAGCTCTAGGGGTGCCGCTGGAGGATAAAAGCCACCCAAAGGTGTTGTTCGTGAACAAGGGCCTGAAAGTTACGTCAAATCATGCGGGAACCCTGACACCAAGCCTCTTTGAGCACGCTTATCTTTCACCTCTCACCCACAACCACTCCATGGGCATATACAGCAGACACACGCCAACATGAGAGAAACGAGCAAATAGATCAGCACGCGGGGCTGGTTTGCCATTGCCACCGATGTGGGCGCGTCCGGGTGATCCAACCCTCCCGAAGCCAGAGCCCAGCAAGTCACCCATCCAACCTTCCAAGCGCAGACGCTTGGACAATGCATCGCACGCCCTTTCAAAACCTTTCAAGTCGCCGTTCAAGACTCCGTTGAAGGCAAAGACGGACACCGAGACCAATTCCCTAGCGCCTTCATCTTCGCCGGTCAAGGATGACCAGAAATCAACAATTCCTCAATCACCTACATCCTCACCACCCGAAGCTTACTCTGCGCCTACCGCCATTCCACTTCGCAGATCGTTACCCCTGTCTCACAGTCCAGCATCTGCCGAGACACTCACTCTCCAGAAGAAGCACACACATCTCCTCAATCAACTCTCAGCCACTCGCGCCAGTCTCGAAACCTCGAATCAAGCCCTCAAGGTTGAAACGTCTGACAGAGACACCGAACTGGAGGCACTGATCGTCAAGTGGAGAGTAGCAAGCAGGGCAGCCGCCGAGGAAGTGTTTGCAGGGGCTAGGGACAAGGTGAACAAAATGGGTGGGGTTGGAGCCATGAGGGACAGGGAGAAGTCGAAAAATGAAACAGCGTGGGGATGGGAAGATACGCCGAAGAAGGAAAGCGATGATGATGAAGGTGGTCATGAAGAGGACGAGGATGGTTTCCACATTGGTGAAGATGAAGGAGAAGAGCAGGATGAAAGGGAAGAGGGGGCCAAGAAAGATGCAATCTACGGTGACGATGATGAAGGGTATACGATGGATATGATGCTTAAGACACTGAACATTGAGCTGAAAATCATTGGCTATGACAAGGGCTTGCAGAAATGGGTTGATTGATCTTAATCATCCGCGGGATATGTGTTAGATGGTTTTGAACTTGGCCTGCTTTAAATTTGGGATTGCACGATAGCATTGCTGTTTAGAGATACCCTACTAGCGATGTTTTGCTCTTAGAAATAATGTTGCCAGAACCACCTCCTCAATTGAGCCCGAAGTTTAGTGCCTCATAGCCGGGCCTTGCCTTCCTAAAATTGAGAGTCGTTAACGGAGATATCGCGGAGGTAATAAGATCAGCACCTGTGTCGACATAACAATACAACCTGCCAGAGATGCTGCAAGCAAAGCATCAAGGTGGCATCATCTCTATTGATAACAATTTTTCCCAGTTTGCAGCATGATCTGGCGGTCGCTTGCCTAATATTTGAGGGCATCGATGAGCTCTTCCAGCGATTTCACTTCCACTACCTCTAAAAGCAGGGAGACATGCATAACAAATGGTTGCGGCTCACATGGTGTATGTCCACTCAATCTGCAGCTCATGTCGCATGCTAACTCGGACGTGCTTGCGTCAGTATCAATATGGATCTTTTGTATTACACCGCGGGCAGGAGCCCTCAGCAACCTAGACCGCGGCGCCATCAATGAGCAACCTGGCAGAGGCAAATCTTCCCTCGAGGCAGAAGAGAGCCTCGAGGCCGTCTCAAGATGGCGACAGGATGGAGGGAACGGTGGCAGTCGACACCAAGGTGCCACGAATTGTTGATTGCGTATGACTTGAAGCTAATTGATGTATGCAGCGGCTCTCACAGTCCAGGAAGCCCTCCGAATACTTCAACCTCTCCAACCAAGTCGAAACCGCCTACTGAGTTTTGACAAGACGTCGGGTCTATTTGGGACGACGTTGTACTACGCAAAGGAAGCCTTCGTTCTGCTTTTCATGAATGGGCCACCAAAGGAAGACTACCTGAACCCCCAACCGAAGCTCAGCAAGCCCTTGGGGCAAGCCGTGAAGATGCTGGACAACGCAGCTAGAGAGCAAGAGCCGGACGCAATATTTCTTCTGGCGGAGATGAACTTCTTTGGAAATTATACGCACCCTCGAAATTACACCGAAGCCTTCGGCAGATACCAAGAATTGGCAGCACTGAATGGTAACAGTTCAGCACAGCACATGGTTGGTTTAATGTACGCTACTGGACTTGGAGGGGTGGAAATGAGTCAGGCGAAGGCGTTGATGTATCACAGATTCGCTGCCGCTGGGGGTGAAACGAGGTCTCAGATGATTACTGGATATCGACATCACACCGGTGTAGGGACGCCTAGGAATTGCAATGAGGCAGCATACTGGTACAAGCTGGTCGCTGACAAGGCTATCGCGTACTCAAGATCTGGCCCACCGGGTGGGATGTTGTTACCGAAGGATTCTTACAAAATCGCAGACGAACATGGAGGCGTGTATGGAGAGGGCGCGAGTGTGATCAGCTCTGGAGTCTACGCTAACAAAGCTGGGCCAAATTCCGATGCGCACGCAGATTTTGATGATGTTCTAGAATACCTGGATCTGATGTCTAGGAAGGGTGACCTCAAAGCTACGTTCAGCCTTGGGCGGCTACACTACGAGGGCTCTCGAACGATGAGGAGGAACCTGAAAATCGCTCGAGCATACTTCATGACTGTCGCGCGAAAATACTGGCAGAAGGATGGCTCGATCAAAGAGGAAGACCAAGCCGTTGCCAAGATCGCAGCGAAAGCGGCAGGCTACATTGGGAGGATGTTCCTTCGGGGCGAAGGCATGGAGCAGAGCTTCGATAAGGCTTTGACGTGGTTCAAGCGAGGCGTCGCTAATGGCGATGCGTTGTGTCAATATCAGCTTGGCTTGATGCATCTACATGGTCTGGGTTTGCGCAAAGACCCTGTGCGGGCTGCGGATTTCTTCAAGGAAGCTGTCAATCAGGATTTCGCATCCGCACAGGTCAATATGGGCATGCTGTTCTTGGACCAAGGCGACACCAACACCGCGACGCGCTTCTTCGACCTTGCAGCTCGACATGGCCATATTGAAGCTTTCTATCACCTTGCAGAAATAAGCAACAATGGTGTAGGCCGCGAGAGATCTTGCGGGATGGCTACAGCCTACTACAAAATGGTCGCTGAAAAAGTTGAGAGTATTCACTCCTCTTTCGATGAGGCCAACCGGGCCTATGATGAGGGCGATACGGAGACCGCTTTAGTTACATATATGATGGCCGCTGAGCAGGGATACGAGTCAGCTCAAACCAATGTGGCATACCTTCTCGATGAGTATAAGTCGATCTTGTCATTGGATTCGCTTATCCCGTGGAAGAAGCGAAGGTCATCTATTCTTCGGAATGCCGTCCTTGCTCTAATCTACTGGACTCGATCGGCGAAACAGTCGAATATCGATTCTATGGTCAAGATGGGGGATTACTACCTAGGCGGTTATGGCATTGAAGCGGATATGGAGAAAGCTGCAACCTGCTATCAGACCGCAGCGGAAACCCACCAGAGCGCCCAAGCTCTGTGGAACCTCGGCTGGATCCACGAAAATGGCATGGGCGTTGAGCAAGACTTCCACCTTGCAAAGCGGTTCTATGATCAAGCGCTGGAGACGAACCAGGAATCATATCTACCAGTCAAATTGAGTCTGACCAAGCTACGGATGCGGAGTTTCTGGAATACGATCACGAATGGCAAAATCAACTCCATTCAGTCAGAGCCGGGTAAGGCGAATAATCGCTCACGTCTCTGATCCTACCTACTAACACATCCATAGAACCCAAAAAGGACTGGTCATTTAGCGAATGGATCTCCAACTTCCTCGAAGACCCTCACCCGTACTACCACGGCGCCGACGACCTCGACGATGACTTTGCCGAACCTGGTATGCCAGGCGGCGATGACGATTATTATGATGACCTCGACGAGAGCATCCTCGAGAGCCTTATCATTGTTGGCCTAGCGGCTGCACTAGCATTTCTTGTATATTACAGACAACAGAGACAGACGAACCATAGGAGGGAATTGGAAGGGCAGCAGGGGCAACCGGGAGGGCAACCTGACGGCGGATTACCAGAGGGGCAGCGCTTACCAGGGCAGCAGGCTGATGGAGGATTCTTTCCTCCGCCCGATGATCCGAACTTTGCGCAATGGGCAGCGGGCGGTGTTGGGCATTAGCATGCGCTGGCGTTTGGGGACTCATATTTTTGGCTTGTGTAACATATATCAGCATTACGATTGAAGTATATACTTGCACCGCCTCTACTCTGGTGGTGCTCGAGGCCCAAATGGCATCGATCATGAAGAGGAACGAACGGATGGACTTCTACCACGAAATTGCAGAACTCCCAAGGTTACCTCAGCAACGGCTAGCTCTCTGGGTATGACTTCAGATACATGGCAAGTCGTATGAGAGAGTAGGGTCTCAGAGAAGCATCAATGATGAAGGTGCTGCTCGTCAATCACGTGTAGAACACTCTGCTGGCGTACCCAGCCCTTTCAGTTGGCATCGAGCCTTTCGTCTGTCAGACTTCACCATTTAGGGAGCTTTATTCGTTTGCAGCTGCCAAATCGTTTACACGCAGCAAGTCAAGGAAGGCTTGATTACGACTATCAATCGCCAAATTGTGGAGTTCCAGTGTTCATTTCTAAGCCCTTTGTTTCTCTCCGAGGTACAACAGTAAAGTACTTTTATCTATTCGTCTGCGTAACCGCTGCTTGCTCCTACGAGACTCTACTTCTTGACTTTCACTTCGCGACTCCCTCCTAAATACCTATTTAACTCATTTGCCGCATACTTCTTCCAGCTTGAACTTTCCCACATCCACAGCGGCCAATATGGCTGCAGTAGCAGTCTCCACGCCTGATGGAGTTCCCAAGACCGCTCAAACGATTGGGGAAGCAACCGATGAAGCCAAGAATGACTAACCTGCGCGGTCACACGAGTCGATCGAAGACAGCAAAGAGTCCGAGGCAACATCTCCAACAATGCCAGCTCCAGAGTCCTCACCAAAGCCCGAATATCCTTCACCTTTCCCTCTCGCCATCATCCTTGTCAGCCTTATGCTAGCAATGTTTCCAGTTGCCCTCGACATGGTAAGCCCAGCATGCAATTCATTCTTTAATTACTAATAACCATCCAGAGCATCATAGCCACCGCCATCCCACGAATCACGAACGAATTTCACAGCCTGAACGATGTAGGCTGGTACGGCTCAGCTTTCTTCCCTGCCCTTGCAGCTTTCACTTCCTTCTGGGGAAAAGCATGCGCACATCTCGACAAGAAGTGGGTCTTCCTCGCTGCCATATTTGTATTCGAAGTCGGGAGCTTGATATGCGGTAGGCCAAATCGCTTTATGTTCGGTCTTATTTCAACACTCTGACTCCTGCAAACAGCGGTGTCGCCAAACAGTAAAGCTCTCATCGGCGGCAGGGCCATCCAAGGAGCTGGTGGCGCTGGCGTGACTGGTGGCGCTGGCGTGAATGGTGGCGTCTACACGATTCTCGCTTTCATAGTCCCACCGGCAAAAGTAGCAACGTACATGGGCTCAGTCGGCGCCATCTACAGCCTAGCCAGCGTTATCAGGCCCTTCTCGGGGGAGTCTTTACACAACGACTCACCTGGAGGTGGCGCTTTTATATCAATCTCCCAGTTGGTGGAGCTGCATTTCTAATGCTGATATTGTGCCTCCAAATGCCATCGCAAGCGAAGGGTACACCATTACCGATGAAGAGCTACTACTGAGACTTGACTTTCCAGGCATGGCCCTGCTCGTTGGCTCGCTTGTCTTCTTCTTCCTGGCTCTTGAATGGGCCGGCGTCACCAAGACCTGGACATCGGCCGATGTTGTTGGCACCCTAGTTAGCTGGGCTATATTGACTATCGTCTTTGCACTTGTCGAGTGGAAGCAAGGTGAATGAGCATTAGTGGTGCCTCGGATACTAAAGCGGAGGGACATTGCTGTGCTAAGTGCATATATCTTCCGGTCTCAACGCCCATTGCAGAGAATCTTTAATAACACGAGATACTGACTAGTCTGCAGTATGAATGCGGCTAGCTTTGCAAGATCTTACAATATGCCCATCTACTTCCAAGCCATTGACAGCGTATCGCCATCTGAGAGCGGTATCCGCATCCTACCAACGATCCTGTCACTCTGTGAGTACTCCTTCCATGTCTATCCCCAGATAGAGCCATAATCTGTCTTGGAGTCCTCACTGCCCCGTGACGGATCGTTCCCCTTGTTTGCCCTCCCCCATCAATTCTCTAACCCTTCACTAATCCCCCAACCCAGGCCTCTTCACCTTCGTTGGCGCCGGCGCTATCGGCAAAATAGGCTGGTACCAACCCTTCATCCTCATCGGCTCCGCACTCGCAACGATTGGCGGCGGCCTCATTTACACCTTCGACATCGGTAGCGCCGCTCCCGGATTCATCGGCTACCAAGTAATCGCCGGCGTCGGCCTTGGCCTCGCCATCCAAGTTCCCCTTGTCGTAGCACAAGCCACAAGCTCTCGAGCAGACGTCACTATCGCGATGGCAACTGTAATGTTCTTCCAGTTCGTTGGTTCGGCGATTGGGATTGCGGCGGGCCAGAATATTCTTGACGTGCTGCTCTTGAAGACTTTGCCGAAGTATGCGCCGACTGTGGAACCAAAGAATGTGCTTGCCGTTGGTGCTTACAGTCTTGCTGGTGCTTTTGGCCCGGTGGAGATGCTGGGGGTACAGAGGTCGTATCTTGTTGGCTGAGGGTGCTTGGGCTTTCGCCTTTGCGCTCACGGGATATGCGTTCGTACTTGGTTTTTGGGGGTGTGGAAGAATTTTAAACCGAAGGCAGTGCCGGCGCTGGTTGAAGAAAAAGAAAACGACGGCAGCGGAGGTCGTGGTTTAAGTCATTTAGCTAGGTGATATAGAATTAGACTAGACTAGCATATATAGCGTAAGGATAATGAAGATTGGCATTATTGCTGTACACTTCCTTGTTGACTTGTCGTCATCTCTAATGGATCGAAGCCCCAATGGCGCGAGTATAGAAACAACCTGAAAGATTGAGCGAAAAACCCTATTCCCTCTATTTGTTTGCTCATACGAGACTGGCAGAAGCGTGCGGGAAGAAGACAACAGGTAAGGTAGTTGACAAATTTCACGCAAACATCTGTTCAGTCGATAGATAAGTGACGACGAAGCGAGATGAACCTATGTATCAAGAGTAAACGAGATACACAAGACCGTGGTCATTGAGTTACCATTGCAGCTCATCCTTCTTCTTCTCCTTCTTCCAGGCAAAATTAGCAGAAGTGTAATAGTCGAAGCCAGCCACTCGACTATCTCCATCATCTAAGATCTATATCACGAAGTTCATTGAAAGAAAGGGCAAGCACCCAGGAAGCGACATGATTTTCGGTACCTTATTTCGCAAATAACCTGCAGGAAGTGTGCATGTCGAGCAATGCCTGCTATGAGATGCAAGCAGATGTATCTATGTGCAATGCGCAGCACTACCAGTGCCAAGATCCACTTGAGCAGCATCATAGCAAAGTCTTGCTTCCCTAGAGAATCCCGCCGACCCTACAAGATTTCCACAACGAAAGTAGCTTTTTGCCCAGTCTCCAGCATTCCTAGATAAGCCTCCAACTCATCATCCTCATCAATTCCCCACTTGCCCCCTTCCTCCCTGCTACCTTCCTGTGGAGGCTCCACCCCCTCAACCTTGCCAGTCCTACCATTGACTCCAGACCTCTTCAGGGCCAAGTCCCTGAGGGCAGCGAGCGTATGAGGAGCATGAAAAGTATCAAGCCACAGCTTCCTTGCCATTTGGAGATTCTTAAGCGGTGAAGTGGGCGAGATGCGGAAGTAGACTGGTATTGCGCGATTGCTGTTGGCGGATTGCTGCGAAGGCGTCTGGCTGTAATGTTGGCTTCCGTAAGGGAGGGCAGCGGCTTCGAGGAGGCTGGGGTCGATTTGCATACTAGGGTCGAAGGGGTTGTAGGATGCGAGAGCTTGGGATGCGAGTGTTGTCATGCCATCTGTTGGTACGTTGGGTGTTGGAAGGCTGCTGGAGTAGATGCTGCCGGGTTCTCCGCGAGGGATGGTGACGCTTCGGATTGGTGGGTGATTTGTTGTGTTCCTGGGACGGACCACGACTCTGGGAGCAGTCATTGTAGTAGAGGGAATGGTGGCAGGTCGACTAAGAGCTGCATTCTGGATTCCACCCAACGACTTCCTCAATCTTGCAGGGTCTCCCTTCGTCTGCTCGTCGCGGTGGCGCTTCTGTACGTCACAAGCAATAGATTCAAGGGACTTGAGCTTTGCGTTATAGTCTGGATCAGTTAATGGGTCTCCGAGCTTCTGCTGCAGCAGAACTGACTCGTCGATCCACTTTTGCTTGAGATTTTCCCAATGTTCTCTTGGCACCTCGAGCTTACTGACAAAATGATCGCCCTTTAGTATAGCTGAAAATCCAGAACGAATTTCGCGTCCTTCCTGAGGTGTGACGCCCAAGATGTTCTTTGCATCTGTGATTGTAACACGGTTGCTGATGGTCCGCATTTTTTTCGTAACGTCCATGCAGATCAAATCCAACGCCATCGGTCTTTGAGACTCGTTCACAGCGGCTGCGACAGGTCCCCTGAAGAATTGCTGAATGTGCGGATAACGGTCGATGAGCTCGTCTTTGACCTGTCTCCACGTTTCGGCGCCGCAGAGTGTCTTTTTGATGACACCGTTCGCCCGACAGATTTCCTCGAAAATGTCACGCATATCTTTGTATCGAGCCTTGTCAAGTTGTAACTCGTTCTTGCACTCTTCCATCGTAAGCTCGGAAGGGAAGCGAGGGCCTTGAGCGGGATCTGGAGGTAGGCCAGCCCATCCCTTAGTACGACGACGCCTTGTCCCAGCTTTGAATCGCTCGTCACTCTCAGCTTGTAGCCTAGCTCGTCGTGCTTGGCGCTTTGCAAGAATTTCTGCAGAAATCTCTGCAGGATCTGTCTGCGCCTCCTGTTGCCCGTCCTGATCCGGCTCTTCCAAACCATCTCTCTTCCGCTTTTTGTGGCCAATTTTGTTTTTTTCTCTCATCAATAGGTGTTGGTCTTTCCGTAATTTCGTGAGCTCGCGCTCTTTGATGTCCCACCCTTCACCCCGTAGGATATCGAACATCTGCTTGCCCCCAGTATTGACCTCCCATAGCTCCCGAATTCGTGCTGCGAGACTGGCATCTTTGTGAGCGGGACGGTGCTTCGTTGGGAAGCCCCATTCTTTAAAGCGGGCTTGGAAAGCGCGTTTGCTGCAGTGTCATAGTCAGCTTTGCTTCTTGCTGGGCGAAAGATGGCGGTGCTGAGTGTCGTAGCTAGCAAAGAATGGCAATGTGGAAAAGATCGAGGTAGATGTGTCAAAGCAGCAAAAGGTCGCCGTAGATGGTGAGCCACTTACCTCGGGGTGAAGCTATCGCCGTCTCGGAAATGTTTAATCACATCCTCCAACGACTTGTTCTGCGCGATGTACATATCATAGCAGACATCACGCTTGGTATCCCACTCGTAGACCATTCTGGCTGGCATTACTGCTGTGGACTCGAGGCGTTTTGGATTGCTGTGCAGTTTTGGTCGAAGTGAGGTAACGTATTCTAGCCCAAGTGATAGAACTAGAACTAGCGGGTCTTGGCGAGTCAAGACGATTAATATGCTCCCATCCGTGCCATCTTGACCAGCGCAACCCACCCTTGGGAAGACAGCACCCGAAAGCTCATGCTCCTACTCAACAACCCCTGAAATTTGAACACCAAGAGGCGCGATCTCTCGCATAGCCCAGTCTAGCTGGCCCTGTTCTAGATATAAGATTACAATTACGCTCTTCTGTGATATTCATTCTCCATTCTTCCTTCTTGTCTTAACAATGACAAACCATAGAACAGTATTAACGAAGTGAGTACTACTAGAGAGAGCTAATTGATACACGTTGAAAACGGAGACCACGGGCTACTCCAACTTCGTATTTCTCCCTATTCTCGTTTGATCCTCTATGGGAGAGTACTCGTATGCATGGACGATAGTATGACTCAGTATAAAAGCTACTTTTGAATGTTTTCCCAGGCTCACATTAAGTCAAGGTCAACTATCTCTTCAGCAGTAACCTTGTGAGTCGTTATCACCTTCGCGAAAGCATTTAAGATGCGCGTCATCTCTAAACTGCAAGTAGTTGGGTCGAGGTCCAGGACAAAGCCCTTGATTGAGTTGTAAGCTGAGGCGATTGAGGAACCATCTTGGACCCAGAGGATACATACACCGTACATGTCCGGAATGGGCACCCACAGAGATGGTCTTGCGCCTTTGATCTTCATCATTACACACAATCGAGGCAGGCGGACGGCATGCTTTTTGATCTTCAAACTGTATAAGCAAGTTTGTGCAACCGCGTGACCAGCTCTGACCATAGCACCGGTAAGCTTTCTCATGAGATTGTGGACATTTGATTCAAGTGTCTCAAGCTTCTTGGCTGGGATGACATGATGTATTTGTGATTCAAGGGGGGAAACGAGCTTGTCATGGCCGCAATCAATGGCAACGGATTGAGCTGTGACAAAGCCATCTCTGCCATGAGACTTCATTGTCCCTGAAGTGAAAGTCAACAGATCGACTGACCGTGTGACAGAGGTCTTGGGAAGCACCGACTTCATGCACCATGATCTACAAGCATCTCTACGAAATCGAAATTGGCGTTGTTAAAAATCATGAAGCCGCTGGCATGGCGGCTTCTTCTCTAGTAGCTAGATCGTCTCGGTGAGAGCAAATAGCGAACGAAGTCCACGGCTGGGTTTCATGAGCTGACAAGAATTTATGAGCTTGCTTACCATACAACCTCGGCGTATTGCACCAATCGCTCTTCTGCCATTCATATTCTTGGTCTATGATACGCTGAACTTCATCCCAGCTGCTTCCTCCATTGCTAAATTTCGAGAAGTTTTCTCTGCGTTTTGCATAAAACCTCGAGGAAGATGATTCGAGAGAGCCACCAATCCATAATGGTCGTGGTACGGACCAAGCTTGGGGTAGCTCTGGACTGAACGGCGCGTCAACATGGACCTGACCTAGCTTTTAGAGCATCTATTTCGCCAGGTTGCTGTACCCGTCGGCGTCCGCCAACCCATAGTCTCTTGCAAGAGAAGCACACATCCCGTATTTGGAGACGGTGCACATTTGGCCGAAATGCTTCCGTTGTTTTTATTTCTCGCCATGATGCTCCGCTAATTCAGTTCCATGGTCTCGGTTGGCATTGAGCGTGAACATCCGTCTGATATTGGCCTAGTCGGACCATTTTCTCTGCTAATATCACTTTTCAGAGCGGCAGTCGCCAATTGTACAAGGTAGAGAGTATATACAGGCACGAGCCGACCAAGACACTCAGTCCAATCTGCTGATAGTATTCTGGTAAGACAATGAGACGAAAAAAGGACGAACCTACTCTCTTCCTTCGTGCTAGGAACCTCAGTAATCGATGCTCGCATATCTACCATTTTTTGATGAAATGACGATCAGGCGACCCGTGTGCTTGACATTCTGTTAGGCGCTATTTACGAGGCCTTTTTGAGAGACATGCACCCGTCATTGATTGCACGTTATCAACTTCTCCTGCAATTCGATATGTTTCACATTCAGGGTTATATTTGTCTTCTACCGCCCTCTTCCATCTCTTCTCAACACGCTTTGTCTGCCAACAGCAGCTCAACTCGATTCAGTCTACAAAGCCTTCCTCGCTTCTCTAGCCAAGAATACCTTGCGATACATAGGATTCTCCTCAAGTATCTTCAGCTCCACCCTTTTGGGCATCTCCATCCACCTAAACCCCTCTAACCCCTTCTTCTACATCAACTCCTTCATCTCCCCCTGGCTAAATCCATGCTTGTGAATTGTGTGATCTGCCCCGCTCGGCAGCCATCCCTGCTCCTCCTCCACAAAATCCACGATCAGCAGCACCCCTCCCGGCTTCAACCTCTCCGCCAATCGTCCAATGGCCCTAGCTGGGTCTTGGAAATGATGCAGCCCTGCTCCTACAGCCGCGATGTCAAAGTCGTGGAGCTCAGTCCCGGACAGCTCTACTGATCGTGCGGCGTCGGCAAGAAGGTTGCCTTCGATGGCATGTGTAGCTTTGACGGATGGGATCTCAGATGCGGCAGCGAGCTCGTTATAGCGCTCGGCCATCTTTGTTGAGAGCTCGAGTGCCTGGATGGAAGATACGTAGGGCACGAGGGCGCGGGAAATCATGCCGGTGCCGCAGGCGTAATCGAGGAGCTTGAGGTGCGATGAGCCAGGAGGAGAAGGCAGGCTAGGATGGATGTGAATTTGCAAAGTTGGCCTTGATCCCGTGGGGTTTCGTTTCACTAGTTTTCAAATGCTGGATCAAGAGTGTACACTAGCCAATGGACGACTGATTCTTTTGCGGGAATTCTTCTTGATGATTGGCAGCTAGATCCTTCCATGACCATCGATACTCGAATTCTGGCAGCAGTAGTAGTAGTAAAGAAATACTCCATTCAGTTCAATTTCTACCGACATCTTTCGTTTCGCACTTGCCCAACAAGTCAATGCTGAATGTGATTGAAATATGTGATGGATGCTGTTTAAGTGGGTAGGTAATACAGGCTGCGAGATTGATACCTTGAATTTGTATTTAAGCCTTGTCCGGCTATCAAGGACGTGCTGCTATTATTCCACCACCTAATGGCATTGCGAGCAGAGGGTCGACACTACAGGATCTTGTTCGAGTGTCGAGGGAATTTAGGTCGAGGGATGAATGCTGCTAAGTGTCGGAAGACTGTGGGGTGAGGTACTGAAGATATGTAAAACGAATGGGTTTCTGAGTAATGATATATGTATTGCTTGAGGACATCATCTGCATGAAACCCTCCAAAATGCATCTACTTAATGGTATCACATGCTAGAAAGATGACCATATGCTGCATAAATGCTATCCAACGACTCCGCTAAATCCAACGCAAAATTGTTGCTCGAAATGCATTCCACGGCTGCGGCTTAGCGCCATCAACCACCTGATCTTGACATCTTCCTCTTCAGTCTCAGCCACATAGTCCGGAACTTGAACCAGAACAGCGACCACTGGCTATGTACAGCATTTCCAGCCGATCCTGCTGTATCGCCCCTTTTCCTTTGCTGATGTGGCTCAGGCTCGTATTGCGTATCCTGCGAGAGCAGCTGAACAGCCGGAAAGCTTTCATGTTGCTCGCCTGCAGCCATAAAGCTCGACTTCTCGCTTGCTGCAGTGCTTCTTGCTCTATTCCTTTCTCTTTTCTCCGAAGTGCGCCGTTCGCTGTCTTCGCGCTTCTCCTGTCGCTTTGCTTCTTTCTCTTGTTTTCTTGCTTCTGCTTCTTGATATTTGCGGTCCTTGGCTGCTTGCTCCTCTTTGTACTTCTGACGCGCTGCTTGTACAGCTTGAGGTAGTGGTATTGGCTCGGTGGAAGTGCCAGCGGTGTTCGAGCGGCTGCGCTTGCCGAACTTGCTGTCAAAGGACGATCGCGCAGTCGCTGGTGAAATCATGTCCGAAGGTGTGATAGTGTCGGCGTTGAATCGCAGTGATGAAGGCGTACCTGGGAGGTTCGTTTGTGAAGGGCTGTTTAGGCGAGCTGCTGACCCAGTACGAATGTGAAGTGGTGTCGGGCGTCGTGATGAGGGAATTGGAGCGTATGATATAGGTATTGTGGTAGTGTTGGTGGATGCTTGACGCGAGTGAGAATCGAAGAAAGGAACGTCACCAGTAGTGGTGGCCGTAGGAGCTTCGCTTTCGAGTGATGTTCTGTGTGAGGATGCTATGGGTGGTGTGTATGGTCGAGGCGTCTGTCGCATTGGATGCACATACTGCGCGCCAATTTTGTTGCTCGAGGTTGTGTTACTTGAAAGCTGTGAGGCTGCGCTCGTCGTACGGTGATGATAGCCTCGGCGGGTTTCACCAGATTGTATCCCGCGGATATCCGAAGATGGGTATATTCCCAAGGCCTCGTTCTCTGCAGCTGATCGTGATAAATCGATGGACACACTTTCTTGCGACGAGAATTTTCGAAGGAGGGGGTTTATCTTCACTTTGCTCTTAGAACTCAACCTCGCTCCGGACGCAGAATACGGATCTGCGTGTGCGCTCGCAGGGAAGTTCGAGCTTGAATTTTGCTGTAAGAAATCTGGCACGAATGTTGGTGAAGTTGGACTTTGCGTGGTCGAGGCTGCCGAATTACCACGACGATGTAATTTCGCATGTGAGGCTCTTGCAGCTGCAAGCGCGCCATGACTTGGGGAGGATTTGATCTTTGGCAACTTCGGCCTCGAACTCTTCTTCGGTGGGGGATTTCCAAGTTGAGGGCTATTCCACCAATTCCCCAGATTCGGGTGAGGTAATGATGATGTGTAGGGTGTTCCTTCTGTTTGCGCCCGATAAACCTTTCCATCCGATAGTAATGTTTGAGACGACATGCTGCCACCCAGTTGCTGGTATGGCAGCGATTCATCAAATGGTCTTGCCATTAGTATGCTGTCGTCCAGATGTCTTAGCGGTAATGCGAAAGGCGCGTCAGGCGCTGATTCAGAAGGTGGTAGTAGGTTGAACGCTATCGTCTCATTGTTCGTTCAACATTGTTACTGGCAGGAAAGGATGTTGAAAGGAACATAGGCATCGTCACAACACAATGCTGACGATTGTTGGGATCGAGGTCTCCACAGATGCGGGTGTTGTTGGCCTGATGCACCCCCTCCTGCAGATGAAACGCGCAAGCCCCTCCGTGTTGCGACAATGGCGGGACGACGCGGCGTGGTCCGGATGTCGTCTACTTTATAGTTCTAATATTCAAAGAAGTAAGTATGATGTGCTAAGGTATCATAAGAATGATGTAGGAAGGGAGACATCTCTACTTTATGCGCTGGCGAGTGTGCACAAGTAGTCGGGTCATGGACTCTCCCTCATTGTGGCGCGATTGGATATTCTACACGCGTTGTCAACGCCACAGAACGCACGCCAAGAAGTCAAAGCCTCAGCGCTTACTCGGAGAGATGCGAGAGATGCGAGAGATGGACTTTCCTGATTCGGGAGGATGGCTCGGCCGATTAAATGGAGTTCCTAGGCGTGAAGATTTACTCCAAGTTACTTCGCTCGTTACACTAGGGGCGTAAGTCAGAGGCAGTGCTCGGAAAGGTCAAGAAAAAGATCTTGCCAGCCACAGTCCCTGGCTTAGGATGTAGTCTCAGCTGATGGGATATATAAGGCTTGGTGTCAGAATACGGAGTAGATGACAGTGTTAGACTCACGTGCGATGGGCTTAAACACGGGACGCCCTCATTTTGAGCAACAATATGGGCAATCAAGCTCGTTCTACGAGCAGAGCAACGAACTACATATTCGTGGCTCATCTTGAGCGCATTTTTGTGCTGTGATTGGGGTTTTTCAGCCCTCGAAACTGCCAATCAATCTGACAGCTTGCCTGATATCTTCTGATATCAGACAGTTGGATTTCATGTACATCGCTTGAAGAAATACTCATTGCCTTATTTTTTGCAAGGCTGGGGATCTCAAGTCAATCAACCCAAAGATACTTGCATGCTGCTTCGACAATGTACCAAATTTAGACTACATTCGTAGGCCCGTCTTCACGAAAAGCCCAATATTTCGTTTACGTTCTCGAGCATATGACGTTCATTTTGGGGTAACCCTCTTCGCTCGCTGTCATATTTTGCAAGTCCCATAGCACGCTGAGCTTTGATTTTCATGTTTTCCACCACGAAGTCGGGAGAAAGGCGGCCTAGATGTTCGCTCTCGCCTACACCCGAAGGAAAATCGGGTGCCGGTATGCCTGGGTGTACAGATCAGCAAGGCCTCGGCTGTGAAATCTGTGAAGAGGATATTCGACGTGCCTTCGAAGAAAGTCTCTCTCTGCCGCTTTAAGTACTCGGCGTTTGCTTCAGTAAGTGGACATGTCGGTATATACATCACGCTTGAGTCGGTGTGACCGGCGTGAACTTTGTCGACTGCATGAATCGCTAAGGCAAGTCAGTGTTCTTGTCAAGGGGGTATGCTGTGTCCGATGTCTGCCTACTGTCACAATGCCAAGCAACATAGTCGCCTGGTCTGACCTTTGGAACATGCACCATTGTGCTTCCGAGGTCAAGATGCGGATGCAGTGCCTCGTTGAGCTCCTGACAATTCGAAGGAACAGCGCCTTGTAGAACAGATGTCGTCTCATCTTCCAACCGCCAATTGTTAACATCAAGGAATGCTGATCCCGCGGACGAGGCACTCTTTACCGGCTGGAAGAACGGTCGTAGCAGAAAATAAGCTGTAGCCTTGCTAAAAAGTGGGTTCACCATCAACGTCCCCTCTCCAGCGCGTGTAGTAGACATTGATAGCCAGCCTTGGAACATCCGAAACATCGAGCAACCTCCGGCACCATTATAAAGATCAGACACAACGGGTAGTCTGCAGCTACTCTCCCATGGATCATAGTTCTCCCAGTTGCCCCGAAATATCTCGTTGTAGACACCACCTCGTCCGTAGCCACTCTCTTCCCATCGCTCACAACTCCCACCATCAATATGCGGCCCGAGTGCGAAACCTTGATCATCAGGTTGCCGTATGCGCAGCCGATCAGCATATGCAACTGGATGAGAGGTAGAGATCCTGGCAGACGTGTTGGCAGAATGCCAATGGGACATGAGGAAGGCTTGAGTTCGGAGGAGATTTGGGTGAGCACGAGCGAGGACTTGAGAAGGAGACCAATAGAGTTCGTACACCGCTGGCTTTTCGGTTGGAAAACCTGACACATATAACGAATGAGACATATAGGACCAGTGGTTGGCAGATTCGGACGTTTCAGAGCAAGGGATGAAAGCAGGGATTGGACGCAGGAAGGAGAGCCCGAAATGCAAAATCGTAAGACTCCCTACCTTTCGTTGAAGGATTGGCTTGAATGTATCTCTTCACCAATTCTTTGCAGTCTAAGGCTTCCTTCTCGGACACCACGCCGCGAATTATAGCCACCCCTCTCTTGTGTAGCTCATCACGGAACGTCGTCCTCTTATTCACATCATGCATATGTTTAAATTTCAGCTCTGGTATTACCCGGGAACCCAACGTCTTGATAACCTCCGTCTCTTGACGCAGATCTGGGAGCAGCCGCTGCCAGCTGTCCCTCAGAGCATCTTCATGACCGTGTATCAGACGCCTCTTCAAGTCTGCGAACCGTGGTGGTAAGGGCGGACTGGTGGCACCAGAGAGGGACGGGAAGACCGACGAGATATCGCCTGCAGCTTTCGTAGTTTTAGAGGTGGTGGTAGCCCAGCGCAATGCTTTGACAGCCAATGGTGTCCTAGAGACCCAACCACTCGGAGCCTGGGGCATCATCGCCCATTCACAGCGGAATGTTCAACTCTGCCAGAAGCAACATCGTAACGTCCCTGCGTCTGCTTCCTCGATGGTGGAGCATCGATTCTAGGTGTTGGTGTATTGGTGGTAAAATTACAAGCTAAAGATGCTCAGATTGGGTATGGACTAAGCGAGGTCAAAGATGGTTGCCCAGGGTACTATGCGGTGGTGGCAGTAGACGTTATGGCTACTACTGACGAAATTCGAAACTAACATACAGGCACTTAAAGCTCTTCATTAAGGCGGGTAGGTGCCCTTGGAGCGAACGTTGTCTGCGTGCATCAAGACAGGAGGTTTCGAAACCGCTGGCCTGCATGTCCACCAAGCTTGCTCTTCACAACACCACCATACCCGAAAAGACCCCTCCAAGACAGCATCTGGAAAAGGATCTGCACCTCTGCAGCTAGTTCATGCATGTACTCTACAAGTATGACGTCTATGCGAAGGCACCCAGCCTTTGTATTCAATTGGCCCAGCATTCCCAGCGACATGGTTATATTAATAGTACGGTGGCCTGAGTGGTCCTGGTACGGCCTGCATGAAGGTGGGTAACATTCATGGTATAGTCAGAGTCGATCACCTTTCGTTGCGGATCTGACCGTAATCTGATACATATGGCCGTCGTCCATTCGCTGCTGTAGCAAACCTGCATGTCTGCTTACGGGACTCTTAAGATTGACTTCTCTTGTTATATCCTTGCTGTCTCGTGAACATTTTTGCGTCTTCTCCTCGCCATGGACGTGATCTCGCACGCCGAAGAAGCCGTCTTGGACGCCGTATCTATGGCCGAGGTCATTGTCTTAGATGCTGTTTCGAGTGCTGAAGATCTGGTCTCGGACGCTGTAGCCAACGCTGAGGGGGTCATAATGGGAGCTACCGGTGCTAGGACGATTTGGCCGGCAGCAGCGTGCCTTCTGGCAGCTGTAAGTTGCATTTTGTTCACATGGCGAGTGTGGTCTTTCACAATTCGACCATGGCTCCATCCACGTGAACCGAAAGAGCTGCCGTACTGGATCCCTTGTAAGTATTGCCGTCATAAGGAGTCCTTGCTACCGCTAAGAGCCATGGAAGATCTAGGTACCACGCCGTGACGGCTATGTTCAGCAGTATTTACAACCTAACAGTGGCTTGTCAAATAGGTCATGCCTTCAACTTCTTCTATAATCCAAATGAACTCATCACGCACGGACAGTAGGCTCGTTCAGTTGGAGTCCTTAAGCAAGAAAGTCTGACAGGTGACAGAGGCTACTTTGATGATGACTCGCCGTTCGCTATCTCCTTTCTTGGGCGAAAATACTACATAATAGTCTCAACCCAAGACATCCCGGCTATGTATGGAAATTCCACGACGCTCTCAGGGAACGGCTATTTTGAAGATTTAATCAATTCCTTCCGTGTCAAACATTCCTCTTTGGGCGACATGAGGCGTGAGACTCGTTCGGAAAAGTCCAATCGTGATCCCACCGAAACTAAATCGAGGTCCCTCGGTGTTCTGACAGAAGGACTGTACAGGCGACACTACTTCCATGGATCCAACCTGGACCGTTTCAGCGATAGGACTATGACCTTTGTTGATATTTCCTTGCGCTGGCAGACGCTGCGAGCTCGATACACTGCCAATCAGGACTCGGTTTCCCTTCTGGGCTTTTGCGCCAACGTGATGGTAGACGCAACGACACGGGCCATGTTCGGGGATGATGTCTTCACAATTGAGCCAAGACTTACGCAAATAATGACTGAGTTCACAGAGGAAGCTTGGAAACTTTTAATCTTTCCCTACCCAAAATTTGCAGCTAGACAATTACACACTACCAAAGAAGGACTCCACCATGCTCTGCTCAAGTATGTCCAGCGGCGACACAATTCATCCACCAAAGAAAGAGGGTCGATAGTTTCTATGCTGGACGAGCTGAAAGCCGCGGATATCGGCGAAAGCGACACCGCTTCGGTAGCATTCTTCTTCCTGTGGGCGTAAGTCTCCCAAACATCATTACGTTGTAGCGTACTGACACAAAACCAGGTTGAACATGAATGCGTACAGGCTGAGCTTCTGGATGTTGAGCTACCTATTGTTTGACGAAGGGCTTCGGTCGACCATTCGAGCCGAAACATTCCCAGCATTTGCAGAAAACCGCATCAATCATAATCACCTCTTCAAGGAATGTCCTCGTCTAATGGCGATTTACAACGAGGTTCTACGACTGGCTTTCGGTGCCGTCTCGATTCGGAGGGTTGTTGCACCAGCAGAGATCGGTGGTAAGAAGCTTTGCACTGGCAGTAGCGTCATGGTACCCATCCGACAGTTGCACTATGACGAAGAAACGTTTGGCAGTAACGCGGGCGAGTTCGATTCGCGAAGATTTCTGCACAACGAATTGGATCAGAGCCCTAGTTTCGTGCCCTTTGGCGAAAGCGAGGATGCCTTCCCACAGCCATTTCTTGCAAAACGAGAGATTTTAATCTTCGTTGCTATCTTGATCAATCGCTATGACATCGAGCTAGTTGACGGTTCGTTAGGAAAGCGAGGTTCACCTACGCTTCCAGACATTGATTACACGTGCCCAACTTTGGGCATCATGCCACCAGTCAAAGGGACCGAAGTGTACATCAGACTCAAAGAAGCCGCCTAGTTCAACTATCACGTGGAGGCTGGCAGAATTAGGACGGCGTGGACTTTCATATGACACTAGCAATGCAGCGTTTGGTTGCGGATACAGTAATGTATAATAAATGAACCAGAATAAGATTCTGACCCGCGCAAATATCACAGTGATAGCAGCATGCACACCACGGTCTTCGTAGCTTTTGGCATGATTTTTGGCTACACCTGGAGCCCTCAGTCAACCATCATTTCCGACATTTGTGGTCCAAACAGAGGCATGTCTATTCAATTGTTTCTGAACTCATTGTGCATGGGCACTTCTGCGCTTCGACCTGAAAGAATGCTCGTCATTGCCAGGACAGCTACCCCTGTCTAGCGTACATTTTTTCAACGCCTGATTTCAGAAAATTCCACGCCCCAACTCCATGCCCCGTCAAGTTCTGGTATTCACCTATCGGGTCGTATAGCTAGGATTAATTCTGAGCAGCCGCAGTTGCAGCGTTTGCTTCGGCCTGCTTTCTCAATGTATCGCGTTTCGAAGGGTCGTATCTGGGTCGTACATCAGCACCTGCTGTCTCCTCTTTATATGGAGAATTTTACTTGAGCAGCTTCTCAATCAGGTCCACGTGTGTCATGATCATTCGCCGGCAGCAGTATCGTTTGCATCCTAGCTTGTCCATAGCGTCTCTATAGAGGTTAAGCGAGTTAGGATGTATTGACAATGGATCTGGCAGAATGTATGTCCTACCCATCCCCAATGCCATCATCCAGCATCCTCAGGTAGCTCTCCCACATGTCTCCAATCACCTGTGGCTTTGCGTTAGCGAACGATTCCCAGATCTGAGCTCTTCGGCGCATAGATACCTTGCCGCATGAGAAGCAGCGTACTGGGATAATCATGCTGGGTAGCCACTCTTTTGGATCGCGAGGAGTGTTCTGAAAGGTATGCTAACAATCACAGCGCTCGTTGTCGAGAAAATTCTACGCTAATGGCTTAACGCCGAAATCCGTTCAGCCCTATCGAAGCGAATTCACAAAATTCAATATTCGCATCGAAGAAGACTTGGACGACCAAAGCGTTATATTTGAGAAGACTGACTTAGCGAGAGACTACTGCACATGCGTATCGCATCCATTCTCCATAATGGCCAAGAGAAAGCGAGAGACGAAGGAGCAAGGGCTGTCAGCTCAGGAAAAGCCACTGGGTTCGAAGAAGCAGAAGAAGAGCCATGAGGAAACAGTGGAGCCCCAGGGCCGAGGAGACGCTTTAGCAGAGACCCTCCCAGCTGAAACGGTCAGCCCGAAGTCAAAAACCGCTGATGAAGCTACCAAGCTTGCACGCCGTATCGCTAAGCGGGAGCGAAGGAAATTACAGAGAATGCAAAATCAAGAGTCGCGCGGCGGATCAAAGGGAGGAAAGGCCGGGCTAAAACGGGGAGATGGCATTCAGAAGCTCAGCGAGAAAGAGCTATTGAGTAAGTGGAAACCCTTAGAGAAGATACGGATTCTGACCATCCTCTAGGCACTTCGATGGAAACCATCACAGTTGACGAGGCAGGCCTGAAGCCGAAAAATGAGAGTGGGACTCGCAATTCTGCACACAAACTTACCAAGAAGGAGCGACGAATGTCTGAGAGAATGGGAAAGGAACCGAAGGCTCAAAAGACCGAGGAGAACGGTGAAGACAACGGGCAACCGTCAATTGAGCGAGAGGTATCGAAGAAGGAGAAGCGCAAGGAAGAGAGGCAGAGGAAGAAGGCACGGAGGTTAAGTGAAAAGCCAGCAGCGGCTTTGGCAGACGGAGAGTCACCAACGCTGAAAGAGCCTAAGAAAACGGGCAAAGAACTTGAGGCGAAGTCGGATGAGGAAGTGGAGGCGAAGTCGGATGAGGAAGTGGTTCCGAAGAAACGTAAGTGGAAGAAGGGGAAGAGACAAGAGGATACGGGGAAGCAGGTCAAAGACTCAGCCTGGAAAGTCTCAGATCCAATTGGCGGCCACATGCTCGACATAGACCCTGTATTCTCTCCAGACGAGAAGTAAGAAAAGACTCTGTCCGTAGCCTGCAGCCAGTCCACTAAAAAGCCTCTTTGACAGATTCCTGCTCGTTGCTTATGACACCTCGATTGCTGTGTATTCGACCACAACCTCGCTAAAAGTACGCCAACTTCGAAGCAAGAAAGCAGAAAGGATATCCGCGTTGGCGCTCTCTGCGTCAGTGCCTAGCCAGATCTATCTTAATACGACAACTGGGACTATTGAGAAATGGGACTGGACCGAGGGTATGAAATTGGGCAGCTGGAAATTGTCCTCATCGATTTACTTCCTAGCGACTTCAAAGCAAGGTGTGGATGGCGGTGGCGGATTTACCAGCATGAGAACTATGATTGCTGGAGATGCCGAAGACAAAGCTCAGAGCGCTAGAGATCTTGTCTATACTGTCGATAAGAAAGACCACGGTCCATGGATACTATCCGCCCACCTTCTCATGGGTGAAAAGGAAATTGCGAAGACTGAAGTAGTCACGCTGCTCAAAAATAAGGAGCCAATATCATCTTTCAATGTGGCCGAAGATGGTCAAGTCATTGTTGCAACCTCGGAAAGAAAACTAATCGTTGGTACCTCCAACACGCCTGGACCAGCAAACTTGCGGGAACTATCGTATGTATGGCGTATCCTTGAGTGTCCCGAATGGATATCAAGTGTCGATGTCCGGATGAGGCCCGTTGGGAATCTCGATAAGCAAGCCAAAACGAAAACTCTCCTAAGGGATTCCCTGGATATCGCAGTAGGGGGGTTGAAAGGCTCAATTCACGTTTACGAAGATCTTTTGAAAAAGCTTTTCCGTCGAGAGCAAGCAGCGAGCAAAAACAAGGTTGTGGAGGACATCACTTCCCGAAGGTTGCATTGGCACAGAAGCTCCGTGCTTGCGGTCAAATGGTCCTTAGATGGTAAGCGTGCTTTGCTGTCACCGATTTACATACACTAATTGGCTAGGGCATTATATCATCTCGGGAGGCCAGGAGACTGTGCTCGTACTTTGGCAGCTAGAGACTGAGCGGAAACAAAACTTGCCGCATCTGGGCGCGCCCATTGAAAGTATCGTCGTGTCTCCCACAGGCTCGTCCTACGGTATCCGACTGGCCGACAACTCTGCGATGATTCTATCCACCTCCGAATTACGACCGACTTTCAGCATTGCTGGCGTTCAAATACCCTCCGCAGGGAAGATTGATCGTGTTCGATTACCATTCGTACCTACGGTCGATGCACCCTCTGAAGGCACAAAGAGAGGGCAAGGTTCGCGATTACCAGCTTGTATTTCTCCCTCAGCGGGTAGTCATCTTCTTCTGGCAGTGCCGCCGTCTGTCTCCTCTAGGCAGGCGACATATACATCCCGGAATGCATCTTACTTACAGACCTTCGATCTCGGTGGGGGCCACCAAATCTCGAGGCAGGCTCTCGCCAGAACAAATATTACAACATTGAACATGGGACCTGAATCGAATATCATTGAGGAGCCCAACGTCACTCGAATTCAAACAAGCTATGATGGCCAATGGTTATCAACTGTGGATGAATGGATGCCACCAAAGAGAGATGTAGAGCCGCTAGCGTTTGATCAAGACCGAGTGATAGAGGAGCAGATATTCCGCCGGGAAATCCACCTGAAGTTTTGGTCTTGGAATGACAATACCAAAGTCTGGGAGCTGGTCTCGAGGGTAGACAATCCACACTCGCCACAGAGTGGCAACCCATACGACCAAGGCCGTGTGCTCGACCTGGCCTCAGACCCTAGCGCAGTCGGCTTTGCCACGATTGGTGAAGATGGGACCATCAAGACGTGGAAGCCTGCAATACGCCGAAGAAATGGTCTCGAGGTTCGAAGCAAGGATGGAAAGAGCTTAGGAACTTGGCATTGCAAGCTCACTGTCCCCCTAGAATCAGCAAAGCCTATCGGACCGACAAGTGTCTTGGATGCGAAGCTAGCATACTCTCAGGATGGTACGATCCTCGCCGCAGGTCTCCAGTCGTCGACGCCGTGCCCAATACACATCATCGATACTTATATTGGTGAGGTGAAAAGCATCCAGACGGGCTTGTATAGTGGGCCATTATTTGGTTTGGGCATTGTCAGCAAATACTTGATTACGCTGTCACACGAGCTGTGCGTTTGGGACCTTATCACTGACCAGCGACAATATGGTATTCAGCTGCACTCATACGGTCTATCCCCAGCGAAGCAATCAAGCATGACACATCTCACAACTGACGCTGAGGATGGGCTTTTCGCCGTGGCCGTACCCGAGATCGGTACTGGTGCGAATGCAGCGACGGCTATGAAATCGCGAATCGCGGTGTTCGATCCGGCCAATCCCGCGCCTTTGCTTTTGACGCCGTTACCGAATCCAGTCAAGCACCTGCTATCGGCGACTAAGAAGAAGGCTTTCCACATCATTGACTTTGCAGCTGAGATCAGGACGGTGGCACCAAGACAGATAGTATCCTCGCTTCCGACAGCTCTGGTGGCCAAGACCGAACAAGCTTCACGCGGACTCCGCGATATCTTTGGAAGTGGGCAAACCACAAAGGCTCTGGAGAACGGAGTGGATAAGCATGTCGGATTATTGACATCGAGGTTTGATAGCATCACGCGAGATACACCTGTGCATGAAGACGATGCAGTGGTTGTTAGTCAGGATAAGCTAGCTGAGGTCTTCGATGTTGGCCCAGCTTATGCAATGCCTCCAGTCACCGATCTATTTGAGCAAGTAGCTAGTCTATACAATGGACGGGCAAGCTGATGAACGATGAATATCTGGTAGCAAAGCAAAGTATACAACGTCTCAAGCTTACATTACCAACTTCCGAAATGCTTTGAACTAAGCTTGAAGCCTGGACAAGACGTCGCTAATGAATAAATTACATGGGCTTCGGGCTTCAGGCTTCTGAGGTACAGAGCAATCATAGGAGTATAGCCAGATTCTCATGCCAATAACTACGAGCAGCAGGGGACTGTTGGTCATAATAGTCTTCATTCAGACCGTTGTGTAATGTTCTCACTAATTTCTCTATGCATGCAACCATATCCTTTCTTGGCGCCCACTTCCAATGATTCCCCTCAAACCCACGACAGCCAGATCCACCACATCAGCAGCGGAGCCCACACCACCGACCAATAAGTCAACACATTGACTATCGTCCTGAAAATTCCAAGATTGCGTATAAAGATATGATGTCGCACGATTTCCTCACCAGTATTCACATTCGGAAATTTATCCTCCGGTCTCTCAATGCCCAAGTATTCGCACAACGGGTCCCATCCGTCAGTCACCACCCACTCCAGCAGCCTCTCTTTCGATACCACCTCTCGCACATGTGCATAATGCTCGTCGTATCTCTGCAAGCATTTCTCCCTGTTAGTGACCTCGTTGTCGCAGAATACGTTCCAGCTAGTAAGGTTATGAGAATAAAATGCCCCAACGAATGAGGGATCTGTGTAGCGTAGCCATTTCCAGCAAGACCACTGCTGGATCTTGAAGATGGTGTTGTTCATGCTGGTCATCCATTCCTCGGGGTCGCGGTAGTTGAGGATGACTTTGGCATCTGGGTACGCGGTAACCAGCTCTTCGGCAAAAAAACAGCAAGGAGTATCGAGGATGCACTGTGCCCTACCGTCAGTCTTGCTCGTATACTGAATATGGACGCGGCTCACATCGAAGTCCTTGGTAACCATATCGAATTCTCTGCGGCCCCAAGGTCTACCTTCGCCATAGAATTTCGCCCGCAGGGCTGCGTCCCATTTGGGGAGATGGCCAAGCGCAAATCTGTCGACCCAGTCGTATGGCTTGAGACCAAGCTGGAGCAATGCTGCTGCGAGTGCTGTTGAGGGGTGATTAGTCGGAGAGACTTCGTTTATTGAATAAATCAGGCAAGACTTTGGTAAGACTAACACGTTGTTCCTGTTCGACCCATACCTAACACCAGGACCTTCATTGGGCGCGTCCTCGTCTCGACTCTTGCCGGTAGTGAGGTTACTTGGAAGATAGACATTTGGCATTGGAGATCTGGAGATCGAGGCATCTAGCAGTCGTGGAAAGCACAACACGCAAGAGCGACTTCAACAGATGGCGTGATCTACTGAGTACTTTGTGTTGCTTATCAGTGAATTCTGATTTCTGCAACCTTGTGTGGCAAGTGATAAGTCTGAAGTGGGTTGTCTCCTATCTGATGGCGGTTAATTAGAATGTGGCGAAATATCTCTCGTTCACTTCTTCACTTGATACCATGTGTTATCTCTCTTTGGTAGATAAAGACATTGTTTGCATCCATGCTCTCCTCAATTCTGATCATCACAGCTCTCGGGGCTCCACGCTTTCTCAGACACGTTCGCAGCTAAAGACCATGTCTATGGGGAAGAGGACAGTCCATGATATGCAAGCTAGGGACATCAGCATTGAACAGATGCATGATCCTTTCTACAAAATCAGTAGTCAAGCTCATCTCTGCACCTTGGAAGCGCAACCAGTTTGCACCAGCCTTGTTATCCTCTCCAACTTGGTATACTTTGCATATCGTGTCAAATGTATTTTCAATGGTCAAGCTTCGGCTACAGGTTTGGAAATCTTCGTGGCATGGACATTCCTGTGTGTTGAGTTTGCTCTAGTTGGTATGTGGCCGCAATTCATCGTTTCCAGACGACGTTAACAGGCATACTGATAGTCTCCATGATTCCGTTGTACATGTTGAGCCTAAGTTCAAAGGGTAAGGTGAAGATGACAGAGATGCTGCACTTGCGAGGAGACGACGTCCCAACAGTCGATATCTTCATTCCATGTTGTGGAGAGCCCATGAATGTGTTGTTAGACACCTTGAGAGCAACACTTGCTCTCGACTATCCAGACGGAAAATTGCGGATCGTTGTGCTTGATGATTGGGATTCTACCGAGGTCGAAAGCCAGGTACTAGGACTAAGAAAGGCGAATGTCTACTACACCGCGCGCAAAGTGGAGGTCAAAACTCACTCCAAAGCCGCCAATTTGAACCACGGCCTTCACTTCGCCACTGGCATTCCAGGAGGTCCATCGGAGCTCATCGCAGTCTTGGACGTAGATATGATCCCTCTCCCACACTGGCTTCGCGCACTCATACCTTCTATTCTGCGGGATGACAAGGTCGCCATGGCAAACCCGCCCCAGCTTTTTTACGATATGCCGGATGGCGATCCTTTGGGTCAGAGCATGAGCTTCATCTATGACTCGATAGCGCCGATGCAGGAAGCGATGAACTCATCCTGGTGCACGGGTTCAGGATGGGTTGCTCGACGTCTAGCTATTGACGAAATCGGTGGAATTCCAACTGATTCGGTTCAAGAAGATATCTGGACTTCCGTCTTCCTGGACGCTCGTGAGTGGAAAGTAGCATATGTGCGGAGAACGTTGCAGTGGGGTTTGATAGGAGACACATTTGCGGCGCACATCAAGATGTTTAAGCGCTGGGCTGTCGGTATCTCTACCCTAGCCCGGCTTTTGACTCACCCTAAGACATTGAACATGACAAGCAATATGCGTATCAGTGTCATTAGCATTAGCTTCAGCTTTGGTGTCACGATCGTGGCGACGACGTTGGTCATGGCGGTGGTGCCTTGTCTGCTTTTCTCTGGCAAACCATTGATAATATACGCAACACCGCAGCAGCTATCCACGCTTCTACGCTTCGGCTTTCTTCAATTCCTTGCGACCTGGATCTATGGATTAGTAGATGCAACAGCAACTGACTTCCACAAGCCGATCTGGCCAGTGAACGCTCAGATGTACTTGGCGCCTTACCAAGTCATGACTCTATTCCACCTGGTCAGCCGAGACACCACTCCAACAGGCCGCATGGAAGCTGGCGAACGCGAACGGAAGGCTCGGATCTCTGGTACAATGGCTCAACGTTTGTGGATCCTGCTATGGGAACAAGGCGCAATAATGCTCCTCGCCATTATGGCAGCTTGCGTTATCGGCGCCTACGTATCCTTTCATGCGGCTGTCGTAGCTGCAGGGGGCTTCAAATCGTACGTCAGTCTTCCAGATCTTGGGAAGGAGATAGGGATCCGAGTTGCCTGGCCACCTGCGTTCGTCCTTTGGACGGCAATCACGGTATCATGCTGGAAGCCAATCGCCTATGTCATCTCTGCACCGGCTATAAGGAGTCGAGAGAGTCTCTTAGAGCGAGACCCGGTTACACAAGTTGCGTATCCGATTGCTGCAGCGGATCCTCGAAATTCCTCAGAGCGGATACGGATTTCGCAACACTTCGCGGTCTTTGCGCTTGGATACTTCGTCTTCGCTGTTTTGGTGTCGTGGCTTTGATCAGCGATTCGCGCTAGTAGAATGGTATGGGTTAGAGGTGCTATCGCGTGCATAGACATTTTTGATCATTCCGCTTGCAAAGATTATGTTTCATAAGATAGAGAAATCACTTTTCAAATGCACTTATAGAACACCTTGCATACGAACCAAGTTCAAGAATATTCATTGCAAAAAGCTTGGGTCCATTCATGCAGTGTGGCTCGAATTGATGCTTTATTCGTGAAGGCCCCGAGCAGATAGTGGCCACATTGTAGACAGAAATGGGGAGGGCTAAAAGTCTATTAAATCTTTGCAAACGTCCAGGATATAAACCGAGTGCTCCCTCGGCAGGCAGTAGTTGCGCAGGGTAGAGAGATCGAAACTTTGCAACGCAGGCGTGCAGAGGAGGAAAGGGCTGATTCATCAACGCTCGAGAAAGGTCGCGCTTAGGTAGCTTAGCCGGTGACTCTTGACACGGCCAACTGGCTGCTTCAGTTCAGGCCGGTTTGCGAGGAAGTCGACGTCAGGTGGCCACAAGTTTTCCCAGGCGGGATAATGTGGGACCGAGTAGCTGCAGAGGCAATCAAGAAAGACAGGGTTTCCTGAGAGGAGGTGCTCCAAGATAATGGCTTGGGAAGTCGACAGTGATGCAGCGGACGCAATGATTAACATAGTGTGACTTTACAGTATCAGACTGCAACTTTTGACAGCCAATCTGGAGCGCATGCGTAGATAATCGTAGTGTCAATCCTCATGATGTGGAGTTGCTCAGCCCAAGTATTTTCTAACCGCAAACTCCATCATGCCTCCCACTATCCCACCACGATCAGCACCTCATAAACCACGCATAATCTGCTACCACCAGACCCACTACCGAAACAACAGCCTCGTCTCCCTCCTCCCCCTCGTCACCGAAGCTGCCGATACCGTCCCAATCACTCATCTCATACTAGCCGCAATCCACCTGAATGATCCTCCCAGCAACATCACTCTTAACGACGATCCACCCAACCACCCTAAGAATGAGCCACTATGGGAGGAAGTCAGCATCATGCAGGACATCGGCGTCAAAGTGTTGGGCATGCTGGGCGGAGCCGCACAGGGCAGCTTCCAACGGCTAGATGCGAGTGATGAACAATTTGAGGCTTATTACGTGCCCCTGAGAGATATGATACGGTACCATAGATTGGATGGCATGGATCTGGACGTAGAAGAACAGATGTCTCTCGGTGGGGTAATCAGGCTCATCGACCGCCTCAAAGCCGACTTTGTTCCTGGCTTTCTCATCACAATGGCACCCGTTGCTACAGCACTACAACGGCGCCCTCACCTCTCCGGATTCGACTACGAAGCGCTGGAAGTCATGCGAGGAAGCAGTATCGCCTGGTATAATACGCAATTCTACAACAACTGGGGCAGGCTGGAGAGCTTCATCGACTACGATGCTATCTTACGCCAAGGATGGAAGCCGGAGAAGGTCGTGGTGGGCGTCTTGACGAATCCGGGGCTTGGACATGGATATGTCGAGTTTGAGAATTTGAAGAGGACGCTGGCTGCGCTGACGCAATTCTATCCTGGGTTCGGAGGGGTGATGGGGTGGGAATATTATAACAGTAGGCCTGGCGACGAAGATGCTCCGTGGGAATGGGCTGGGCACATGATGAGGTGTGTGGGGAATTGCTGATGGTACTTCTGGGCACAAAATTCGAGCTCATGCAATTCAAGACCGCAATGCACAGCTTGAGGTCGGTGGAAGGCCTGATATGCAAACCAACTCTCACGAATCCAGATGTTTCATAATGGTCATGCAAGTATGGCGGGAGATCAGCGTTGGGGGCTTTTGACATCTGTGACCTGCTTTTAATGCGGCCCTGCGGTCGACAAGGCGCCGTTGAAGCCGGACCTTCTCAAATGCTTCAGGAAATGGCTTTGAAGGTCGTGTGATGTGTCTCGGAAAAGCATCAACGTCTACCTTACTCCTATGATCGCTCGAATACTCCCAAAAGAATCTGGGAAAGAGTGGCGCGTGACAGCCAGCCTAGCTCGACTTGGGCACCTAGCGTGCACACTTAGTAACTTGACTTCTTCAATCAAAGCCGGCAGAAGATAAACACTGCTTCTGATAGGTCGATATTAGGCCACACTTTGCTTCTGCCGCCCGGCAGGCCACCTCTTGTGTGCGTGCCGAGCAGCCTCAACCCTGATCAGTGATCAGGTTTCTTCGCAACATCGACATCTTGCTGCTGGCGGTGAGGCTTGCAGGAAAAGAGCCAGACTTGACCTAGCATATGTGTACGATAGCAGTCACGTAGTCATGAAGTATTGACCTTTCTATGAATGAACTATCGAGATTTTCGTAGTTTTGATAAAAGTGCACGATGTTGTGATTGGCTCACCCCTTTAAAATTGGCTGACCAAGAGTGTGGCTGAACAGGCATGCCCCCGTCCATCGCGAACTTCCTCCCGTCAATGGTGACCACCCTCTGTTTGCACAATCGTTTGTCGACTCTCCTGCCAATGTCCATCTGATTGCTTCGCTACAACATCCCAGGACCATTGCAGTCGCAGTGTTTCTTAAGAGATCGCGCAAAGCTTGGTCGCTCCGGCCTTCACAGCCCTACGGTCGCAAAGCCTGTCACCTGTCTAACCTCAACCCCAGCCCCATCGACGTAGACCATTTGGAGTGGACGTGACGGAGTTCTAATAGATCGCGGTAGATGATCAGGACGGTGCATCGCTATCAAGGGCAGGAACCATCATCAAGCAGGCTAAAAAGTGGAACGGTGGAGCGGAGCTCTTTGCTATCTGCGGAAGCTCGTCCGTCGAAGCTATCTAGGAGAGACAAGCGATTGAGTCGTCGAGCTGCGGTGCGATAGGTTCCTCCCGGCCTCTTTGAGGTTGACGAGTCGCCCCACATGAGCAGCGACATCGCGCAAGCGTCCAACGAGGAATGCACGTTCTCGAATACAGTCACACAAGACCTACCACCAAACACCCACTTGGAGCCACCGGGATCAGATACCTACGGTAGGATACGATATCAGGCCAACCGGGCTTCTACAAGCCGCTTAGCCGCTATGACGCACGCTAACGAGAAAGGCAGATTCAGCTTCCTCCACGGTAAATCCCTTAGCAAGCTCGAACTACAATTCACCCACCTTACTAGCTTCATCGAATCCGCAAGGCCAAGACACATCGGCGATTCAGATTAGCGGAGGAGAATCATCCACTTTGCCCGCAGGAGTAGCATCTGAGCAGCAGAGACAGGGAGGAGAGGGAACCTCAGGACCCACAGTACCTGTTCGCTCGTCCTCTAATGCAAAAGTACCGACCTTAGGCACGACTCCAATGATTGAGCAGACTACTGCAAACGCTATTCCAACATCGAGGAGAGGGTCAAAAGGAAGCCTCAAGCCAAAGAGCCGTAGTGGTAGTACCGCGAGCAAACTATCGAAGAAAGAGCGGGCAAATCCTCTGGTCGCTCAAGATCAAGCAAAAGCGGAAACCGAGGACCAAGCAGCAAGTCCGAAGAAAAAGAAGAGAAGCGGTTTGTTTTCCTTACTCAATTGCTGTAGTGCCCCGGAAAATGCAAATTCTGTCGGTGGTGATCAGGCAGTCCCGGCGAAGAAGGTACTGCAGCCGAAATCTGGAAGACAGTCAACACCCATGGTGAAGCCGAACGCTAGTGCCGCAGAATCAAGTACAGCAGAATCCAAACCCGCCGAAGAGGGTATAGGCGGACCAGAATATTCAGAGCTCAAAGCAGCTGCCAAACCAACCATGGATACAAGATCATCAAAGGAGAGGGTGGCGGCAGAGAGACCTGTCTCACAAAATGCCTTTGTTCCGCCAGCAATGCCAGAGACCAAGGAAACTTCAGCGCCTACAGAGACTCGCGATTCGCCACTACCACCTTTGCCTTCATCCAACGGCGCGTCATCACGAGAAGAGGAAATGGAACAAGGCATGCCCTCAGCTCAGACCGCCGGTGTTGAAGCACCACCACAATTGATCGAACCAGAAGAATCTGTCGCAGAGCAAGGGACCACGATCAATGACCGCACACCTATTCAAGAGCAAAGGGACAGCGATATCGCGATGGTGGACGCCCCACCCGTCGTTCAAGTTGTAGAAGAGCAACCGAAATCAGCGCAAGAGCTAGCCCAGGCACAAACGGCTCTGCCTCCCCCACCTCCAAGGAATGGCCTGAACCGAGATGCTGCAACCTCAATTGCTGTCATACCAAATGAGCAACAGAAGTGGTTGCTACCACCACTGCAGCCACGCTTCCATGGTCGGAAATGCTTAGTATTGGATTTGGACGAGACACTCGTACATAGTAGCTTCAAGGTGCGTAAGCTGCCTCCCTTGTATCGATTAGCCTAATTTAGCTGTAGATTCTTCACCAAGCCGACTTTCAGATACCTGTCGAGATTGAGGGGTCAACCCACACAGTTTATGTCATCAAGAGGCCGGGTGTGGATCAATTCATGAAGCGTGTGGGGGAGCTTTACGAAGTTGTAGTCTTTACTGCTTCCGTCTCAAAGGTATGCTTATCTGATGCTCCAATTTGTCTGGCTCGCGACTGACATGCGTCGCGCTAGTACGGTGACCCCCTCCTCGATCAATTAGACGTCCACAAAGTGGTCCACCACCGCCTATTCCGTGAGAGCTGCTACAACCATCAAGGCAATTACGTCAAGGTACAAACTCGATATCTTAGCCAATGGTGAGGCTATTGTTGACCATATTCTAGGACCTCTCACAAGTTGGTCGCGAACTCAAGAACACAATCATCATCGACAACTCCCCCACTTCCTACATCTTCCACCCACAACACGCCGTACCCATCAGCAGCTGGTTCTCAGACGCCCACGACAACGAACTCCTGGATCTGATACCCGTCCTGGAAGACCTGGCAGGGAACCAAGTCCAGGATGTGAGTCTTGTGCTTGACGTGTCGTTATGACTACCGCCCAAGAGCGATCCGATAATGTGTTCGATTGTTTCGATATACCAGCATAGCGAGCGACCCGGACGGTCTGGAACGTGGCTATAATAGATTGCATCTCCTACATGTTGTAATAAGGGTACCGGTTATTCTTCATCATCCACACCGCCATTATCGCAGGATACCGTCATTGACAGCAGGTAGATGGACGACGCCTTGTGTAAAAACTTGATTGCTGGGAGCGCAGGAGGGGCGGCAATAATTGCAATTTTCTTGGTTTAGGCCTGCTGAGTGTGTGTCTACCAACCTCCGACTCCTAGCGAGCATTTCCTATGTCTCTTGCATCCTGGATGGTGTTATCATCATCCCTATCACACCTCTTAGCGGGCTGTGCCTCGTATAATTCACTATTCTTGCATAGTCCAATTCGACGGAGAGAGGGACTTTGGCGCACAAAAGATCTATTTGGCTAGGGGCTTGAGTCGATTACCCAATAGCTCTAAATTACTCACCTATCTCATCTATCATAGAAAGAATCAATGGTCAAACTTTCTTGTTTTTCTCTGTTTGTTTGTTGTTGAGTTGCTTTGATCAGGGCCAATTTCGGCTTCGAGCACGTGGATCTTGGCTGTATTACTAGACAATCAGCACGACGTTCTATTGAAGTTGAGCTGTTGCCTTCGAGTGCAAATCGATCGTGAAATACTCATCGCGCTTGAATGCTTTGAGCATCAAGTTTCCGCTGATGTACGATGTTTGGATCACTCTCCACTGAGTAACTACAAACCTGTACACAACATCCCGGATGACATGAGAATCTTTCAAGTAATTATCGAACTAGTGGTTGCACTGCTCGATTTCTCACCGGATCAAAGGCAGCTAGTCGCTTCCACTGTTGACCTCGAGAACCAGGGTCTTCGGTATCTGATTAGCCTAAGGACGTCAGTGATACACCAAAGCATACTTCGCAAAAGGCAATCGTCATACCCTTCATCGTCTTATGCCATGAGGTGGTGTGGTTTCCAGATACGGGCGATCAGCAGCCGCAGACGATTGCGGAGTGTGCGACACCGACGTCGGATGTGGCGAGAGTGGGGTGTAAAAGTGCCAGCTTTCTCATGTGGTCTGTCTCACCGCTTACATGCGGTGATTGGAGTCGTCTTCGGATATTTTCAAGTTGGGCTTTAATATAGAGATGTAGCTTATGTCAGGCGTTGCTTATGTCAGGCGTTGCTTCCGCTTCTCTGAAACCGGCTGCTAATTTCCGCCTATATCTGGATCAGTTGCTATGCGTGGACGCCCCCATGGATACTTGAAGATTTTGCTGTCGGGGTACCACAAGCACCTGAACTCGTCGGCAAAGAGTCTCAAGGGAACGCAATGTTGCTGCACACCGACCAATTCCAAGTATGGAGCTTGTTCTTCATGTAAGGCTTTTTGTATCGCCCTCGCACAATGCTGAGATATGCTTCTGGATGATCACATTTCAATGATCACCTGCGATGATGACGTTGGACCACGCGTTCCCTTCTATTGTTACCGAAGTATCACCACCAGTTTAACCTCGTCAAATAACGATCTTATCAAGGAAAATTGTTGGCCAAGGAACGTGGCCCACGGGGTCGCCCCTGCCAGATGATTTACCTTTTGCGTGTGACAAGGCTGTGGTACTACAGTATGGCAATAGACGATTGCGGGATGGAAGGGGGAGGCAGTATCACTCGTCTCTTACAACTGGACGGATGCCATTCCTGATTTTGATGCCCCAATGGGCTTTCAACGCACAGGCCGCCTCCAATCGTGAAACCTCACCGTTGCGCAAGCTCCAAGATGAACAGGAGAGGCCCAATTCCCGAGCTATCACCAGCCTCATTACGTCTAAACTTGTTCGATCATTCTAGCAGCTCTCACTTTCTTTCCCACCACCACCACCAGCAAAAACAACTCAGTACACCCTCAATCGAAGTACCCCCATAGACAGAATTCTTTATTTACCAATCCACTCCGCGACTCCACCACAGCAAGATACCACCTTAAGTCTCCTTCATAAATACAATGACACCCTACAACACTCTTCACGGCGCGGCCGAAAGCCACGCGATAGATTCCCACGTCGACAATGATCTCACCTCTGGTGCTAAGCAATGCACTCCTGACTGGCAGTGTAAAAACCACTGGTGGGCACATTGCCACGGATGGGCGAAGGAACAGAACGATCCATGCGACCATTGCAAGGTAACTGACCCCTGCAGAAGCTGCTTCGGTAATTTAATATTTCCTAGCGGATGAGTTATAATAGCCTTGCGGAGGAGGAAGATCATCCGAATGTGGATGCTGGGGCGACTTCTGGGGCAACTTCTACAGTCAGTAGGCTCTTATTACGCTGCTACTTGAGTACTCTGACTTTGTGTATAATCAGTGAAGGGTGGAGGAGGAGCTGTTTGAGGCGATATCGAACGGCCTTGGGGAGTTTAAGGAACTGGTGCGGATGGAGTAATGGGTGAAATTTTACTTCTCAGTGGGATGTTGCATGCGTATTGGAGCTCCCACAGAGTGATTTTTTGCGGGTGCGCTATCTGCATTGGTTGTCTAGTCTGCTCTTGATGCTTGCCCGCCTGCCTGTTGGTGGTCTTGCTTGCTAGATGGAAATAGCAATACATTTTCCTAACGATATTTCGACTATGCTTACCTTGGTAGTTAATATAGATCCTCGTGGGTGTATATATCTTATGGAAAGACTCCTAGGTGTACTTGCCAGTACTCGACCTGCCGGCAAGAAATGAGATAATGAAACTTGTGGAATTCAGAGGTCGAGAGCGTGATGCAAATAGCATGAATACTTGCTAACACATCGTGGTTCTGCAGTGGCGGTGCAACGTGAGGATTCGGAGATTTCTTGATATCATGCGATGAGTCCATGGTGCTACAAAAGCACGTCCAATGATCATGAAAGTTCGGAGTGGACTGCAATAGCGGGTGGAATATAGAACAGCAGTATTTCCAGAGGGAAAGCATACAAGGCTGGACGTACTCTCTATGAAAGTCGTACATTTGATGGCCGATTCTAGCACTCCAGCAGTCAGCTTAATTCCCCGTTTGCTTGCTTGTGTATCGGGACACAGACTCCTGCCGCATGATTCGGTCGAAGGCCAGATAACGTTGTTCATCTGACAAGGTAGTACGATGGGAACAGTCTTCCCTTTTGAGCAGGTTTCTTCCCATTCTTTATGGCCTTTAGGACCCGTCTTCCATTCGGAATTCCCCTTGAGTCGTACAAGTCTGTCATCCAATGAATTTGTATGATAACGAAGGTTGTCTCACCGGAGGTATTAGTAGACGAGGCTTACATTCATAGAAGCTTGATATTTGGTGTCTTCCAGCAATACGGATGAGATTGAAGCCGAAGCATGGGCCTTGTACACACGACGCAATGTGGGACCTTTCGGTTGCACAGTCTTTAGTCTCGTCCTTGCCAATGACTACAAAAGACTAATTGAGTCTTTCATTATTTTACATTTATTGTCAGTGAAGAAAGAACTAAGTTCCAGGCAACCGGGTTAACACTACATATCTTGTGGCCCTCGTTCTCAGAGTACCAGATTTAAGGATGCCATATCAAGGTAGCCGCTTCTCCTCGACTCTGAGATCATCATCTCACCGGGTCCGCTAAATCCAGACAAACCATATCTCACAATCATATCTCACAACCATATCTCACAACCATATCTCACAACCATAGGTAACATCCTCTACAGTATCAACCTTTGTTCCGAAGTCAGCTTAGAAGAGTCCACGAATTTTACCAATAACTATGACGGTCACGAACACGTTCTCGACCGCAGCAACCATATTCCAACGGTCTCCGCATACCCAGACAGCAACACCACTTTCGAAGTCCCAGGAATCATCTCACTCTATCGTGAAGTCTGGAGATGCTGCAGATGCAGGACAACCAGTTCACTCAGTGTACGGAAATGTCGTGGTCAACTCAGCTATCGGATTTGCAACCACCACAGATGCGATCGTTGCCCCCGTCGATTCACATGACGATCACAGCTCGGATCCTACAAGTCTTCAACCTGCTCCGATCAGGGATAATGCACTCTGCTGGCGCTGCTGTGTTTGCGACAACAATGCTTTTATCGCCATTAGGTGGACGCAATGCATCATCTGTAACCATCCTCGTTGTGGGTACTGTCCAGTATATTAGGGATGAATAGGATGACCTGTGGGAATGAGGTGATTGCTCATATAGTGTGAAGGAAATGGTAGATGGGTGGTCGCTTGCAGTTGTGTTTGGAGTTTTGACTGGGTTCGGTTGAATGAGATTGCAGTCCTTTTTATTTCGCAAGGCATGCGGAAACAGGAGAACGTTCATCTGTTGGAATGAATTGGGAGCTGATGGCTTGCATACTGTGATCTGGAGGGTTGATGCTGGTTGCAGCTCACCATAAGTGTTAGCTTGCTGTGTATATAAGAATCCAGACTGAAGTCGAAAGAAATGAATGCTACTTGAAAAGACGGAAAGTCTTGCTTCTTGTTGTTGTGATACTCTACGACCAGCGCACCAGAGCCAGCAACAGTAATTGTTAGGGCCACTAGAACATCAAGGGCCCTCAGAGTCGAGCGACGACGCTGACCGAAGCTGATAATCGTACCGATCAGCTCCGTGGCTGACAGGTCGGAAATTTGTCGCTCATAAACCTTTGTACGACTGACCATAGGAGCCACGGAGTGTGGAAAACATTCGGAGGTTGTCGCCGCATAGTCTCGAATGCTAAGACATCCTATGGGATAGTGTACTAAGTGATCATCGTAACGTTGCACTTGCCGATGGGCACCAACGAGAAAAGCGTATGAGATAGCAGTCGTAGTCATGTGGAAAGAGAATTTCTAATGGATGTACAACAACGGAGTGTCCCTCGTCCTCGTACGAATGATGGCTTGTCGTCATGAGGACTTGAAAAACGATAAGCTTGATGGTGAAACATCATATTCTCCAATGATGGTTGTTCTCCCTTGTGTATCTGTCTCCTGATCCCATGACCCTCCTTGTCTTGTCTATTGAAGCGTGGGCTTTCCGCCCTTCTGTTTCTCCTCCTCAAATTGTACAAATGGGCTTGTTCTCTTCGCACCACTCCTTTTCAATCTCGACTGGACCTTTCAAGAGAAGTCTTCTCAAAATGGAAGATACTACTCGTGAAGTCAACCCCGTTGCGCATAGAGGGCTTGAGGACATCAAGCACATTATGGACTCCAAACCTAGATGTGATCGAACTAATTCACAAAACTTCCTTGGAATTGAAGTCCTCAGCCACATTCTGGCAACAGCCATGGTCCAGTCCTGTGCTATCGCTCTCCTCAGTTTCTCCGAATCTTCGCCAGGCTTTAACGCAAATCAAGCGATCTCTAAGATGGAAGGCCAACATGGCGGTATTCCAACCACAATCCTAAGAGACCAAAAATGCCCTTTGTGCGCCAGGATTGGCTTTTGGTGCCCATATCACGGCCCAGTAAGACGTGCAACGGTCAAGAACGAAAGTGGACAGGCCAGTCTTGCATTGGCTAAGACAGATCTTATATCTACTACGACCTTCAGCTATTTCAGTATGCTACCCAAAGACCAGAATTATGTGACCACTCATGGCAGTACCGTGATAGTTCCTGATGACCCACAGCCTTGGGTATGCTGCAAATTCCGGAAGGAAGGCCTCAGTATGGCCGTCAGACGGATCTACTGTCCCCACAATAGCTGTGCAGCTTGCATCGAGCATGTCAAGAATCGAGCCGCATCCGATGCGGGAACGGGCTGGGTCTCTGCAGCGAGGGCTGTGGAGTATAGCCCCATGATTCCAGGAGTTGAGACATACACCACCCTTAAGGTATCGGCCGCAGAGATTCTCCATACTTCCAAGCTCTTCAATCTCGACGACCGTCTTGATTGGAAGTGTTGCAAGTGCTTCGCAAGAAACAGCGGCCGGGATTCATATTGCCCCCTCTGCTATCACTATCCATGTAGTGGTTGCGACCGCTACACACCGGCTCCATATCCCGGCATCAAGATCGAAGGGGCTTGCGATTATGCAGCAGCAATTGGGCAGCAACACTCGAACCCCATCGAACCAGAGCCTCGCCCGGGCATCAGCCTTTCAGTCATCGCTTGCAGCTCCGTAGTCAAACACAATGCCCCTAAAGCAGCTGTCCCTGACCCTAGAGTATTTCGATGCTGCAGCTGCCGCGTGGTCAATAGTCGATGGAGTCGTCATTGTGTTCGATGCAACCACGTCCGTTGTTTTCGGTGCTCCGATGTCCACCTCAACCTTGGCGAGAAACCGATCCAAGCCATCTCAACCGGTGGCGGCGACCACTTTGCTCTGACCGAGTATACGAAGAATCAATTCTCAACAACCTTGAAGCTCGTTGGGGGCACTGAGACAAAGGCATTCGCCATCGTTCCAAATCCCGCATGCGAGAACGACATCGCTGCTGCAGCCCTTCCCCTCTCTTGTGCCAATGAATGCTGGATGTGCCACATATGCAGGTGGCCCAACAATAGGCTGCTTACCGGGTGCGGTCGATGCCAGCACCCTCGTTGCGAGTATTGCAATACCTTGGAAGGAGCACTTTCGGTCGGCGCCTCAGCCCACAACGGCATCCACGTACGAGTATATGGCCCATCTCCAGTGCCAGTTGAGTATTGGTGGTATTGCCACCTCTGTACCGCTCTGAATCATGACCGAAATGCGAGCTGCTCAATCTGCGGGCGCATCAAAACTCCACTTGCCTCATCGTCCGCTCAATCGGGTGCACAAGGAGATCATTCATCTCCACCTAGCCTGTCTCAGGATGGCAGCCTCGTACAAGAGCATCTCCCATCTCCAGTCGTGCTAGGAAGTACATGGCAGTGTTGCCGATGCCGAATCTACTCTGTTCCCGGCTTGTTTTATTGTCGAAACTGCGGCCACAACCGTTGTAAATGGTGCGAGCTACCATCACGGAGAACGCCAGACCACGAAGGCATTTACGAACAGTAACCTATTCCGTCGATGGTCACTCTATCTCACAACAGCGACTGCATATGACACCATAGTCCGCGTCCGGTCAATCTCGACTCTTGGTGGCGATGTCGCGGTTTCGGCTTTCTTAGCCCGCTGCCGGAACGTACCACATGTCTTTTATGCGGGCACTCAGGTCCTTGAGTAGTGCGTCTGATTCATCTATTGACCGGGTGCACAATAGGACAGACGGTCGCTAGTGCTAGTGAGTCTAAATCATTTACTTGGGAATTAGATACACCGGCTGCTCGCACAACGATGTTCGTGGCATTTGTGAGCGATGGCTTTTTTGCAACTGGTCTTGACATCCTTTAGGTAGATCCATGATGCCTTATGTTATTGGCGTAGTTTGCATGCTTGCGAGAGATACAGGTGATACTGTTGGTTGGGCGTGATTCGAGTGAATGGATGCGTAGCGGGTCCAGGACGAAACAGGATATAGCGACATTAATATTCAAAGCAACCGGGCTAAATAAATGTAGCTAGACCAGTGCGCAGAAGTGAACTTTCGACTGGCGAGGGCACTCTTCAAGACAATGAAACCATTTCGTTCAGTGAGGCTCGAGTGACAAGAGGCCTGATATTATCCCATCGTTCGGCAGAGGCCCCGTTTTGCTTGGCACAGAAAAATAGTTTTTGGAACCCTCAAACAAGTAGCTAGTACAACGATAACACGGGGAGAAACGGTTGATTTTAGCGACTACTGTTATTGATCTGAGGTCGAAGAATCATATTCTGGAGGTTTCGAAGTATTCTCTCAAGAGCGCATCGACTCACACTGTATACAATCCAGGCAAGTGAGGTGTGATCTGCCAAGGAAAACGGGGCCCCTGGTCGCCGAACCATGGGGTACAGGTTAATGAGACCTCGATCAAGATCGATCATTATGCATTAACGCAAAAAGAACATTGGGTTTACAGGACTTTAGGGCTTCTCTGTGTTGCAAAGAGTACACCCTGAACTTAGCTCTACGTGCTTGATCTATTCCTACGCCTGCCCAGCCAACCATTGTTGGATACCTAGAGCCAGTCATACCCAGATTGGTTGAGGAAAGCCGTACTGCAGTCTGTTAGCACACCCCCGTTGCAAATCGTTCTTCAGAACGGAGCCACCTACATTCAGGGGATCGTTAAATCTCAGGTTCTGATCCAATCCGCTCACAGCATCCAGCTCGCTCTTATCCAAGCTCCAGCTAGTAACATCCAGATTCTGGGCCAAGCGTCCTTGCTTGTTGCTCTTCGGGATGACCGCAACATCTCGCTGTGTGGCCCACCTCAACAGGACCTGCGCTGGGGTCTTGCCATGCTTCTCACCAATCTTCTTAATTGTTTGGTTCTCAAACAATAGCGGAGTGTCCTTTGCCCGCTTCATCTCGAGCTCCAAAAATGATTGAGGGCCGAAGGATGAGTAGGCTGTGACGGCGATGCCTTCGCTCTGAGCGAACTTGACGAGGGCCTCTTGTGCGAGGTAGGGATGGTGTTCAATCTGGAGAGTTGCTGGGACGATCTTAGCGTAGCGTAGGATATCCATGATGAGCTGCCCATTCATGTTGCTGATTCCAATTGAATTGGCCATGCCCTTGCCCACAAGCTTCTCCATTGCCTGCCATGTTTCTTGAATGGTTGCGTTGCCGGGTACAACGTTCTTGCCGTCATATGTGAAGCCGGGAGGATAGCGGACAGACGGGTCGACGTATTTCAGGGAGATGGGGAAGTGCACGATGTAGAGGTCGAAGTAATCGATGCCCCAGTCTTCGAGCTGCTTCTTGCAGATGGGCTCAACGCGTTCTTGGTCGTGGAAGGAATTCCAGAGTTTGGAGACAAGGAAGAGTTCTTCACGCTTGACGATGCCTTCTTTAATGGCACGAGCAACACCTTGGCCGGATTCGACTTCATTGCCGTAATCTAGAGGGCGATTAGCACCACACTGCGAGACTGGGGCTGGGCAGCGTAAAGGGCCGGAGCATACCGCATGCACCATCAAAGAGACGGTATCCAGACTTGATCGCATTGTACACTGTGTCGGCACAAGTATCATTGTTTACTTTCCAAAGTCTACGAGAATAGTTAGCACGGAATTGTGCAGAACTGTCGCCATTCCATGCCTACCCAAATCCAACCAAGGGCATCTGGTGGCCACTGTTGAGCTTGACCGTAGGGGAAGCCATGCTTGCGTACGGTCTGGAAATGTTTTGTCGAAGGGAATATGTGAAAGTCTTGTTGATTGAAAGTGGTCGATGGAAGAGCGATGTGGCGCTGATAATTTCGTTGGATCGATGTTGTCAATAGTCAAGCAAATGGCAGAGGCTACTTACCGTTGGAAGGGTTTTATGATGTTCATTTGTGAAAAAGAAGTGAAATTTTCGAAAGAAGTTGAATGGTTTTTCGCCCCGCATACGAAGTCTAAATTCCGGATTTTAGCCTTACTGACAGGGAATGTAACCTCGAACCTAATGTATCCGGCGCCGCGGTACAAAAGCCTTTTGGATTTCCCCCACCTTTTCTCTTACGGTAACAGAAAACAGGAATAACACCTATGGGGCACGTCCAGGGGTAAGGGGAGAACTGGTATTTGCTAGTACTAGGTACCTCAGGCTATGTACACTGCCGCCAAGCAGCTAGGCGTTGGCCGGGTGCCCCCATTCGACTGGCTCAGCATGCGGCTAAATGGGTAAAAGCATGCGAGCAGCTTGAGGATGGGAAACTTCGGCGAAGACTTCACGCGAAACCTTCCCTGCACTAAACGGTTGGTTTTATTGGCTGATACAGAGCCTTTGAATGCTATGAGGTCCAGCATGGTCATTGACCTACGTCACCCAGGCTACAGGACTTGGCAGTGCTGCTCGGATATTCAGGAAACTCGTACGTAAGCTAACAGTGTGTCAGCAAGGCCTTTCGAGACGGTCAACCGACGGAGTCACTCACTTGCATCGATCTGCATGATCTGGGGCAAAGCCAATTTGACCTTGTTTCTGTACAAGGCCGGGGTTTTCAATTGCAACGGGTTCATCTCAAAATAAACCGTGGTCAGCTCCTTCTTATCAGCCAGCTGCCTCTCCACCTCCTCAAACGATGCTAGTAGGTTGGAAGACGCCCACAGCTCTTCTAGGTGTTTGAGATGACTAAGATGACTAAGATGGGTAATTTGGTTGTTGGAGAGGTCGAGTGTACGGAGGTTGGTGTTGCTATCGAGGCCCGAGATCTCAGTCAAAGCGTTGTGCGAGACGTAGAGCTCTTCGAGATTGGGGAGATTCGAAAGGCCGGAGATTCGGGGCAAACGATTCGATTTGATGTCGAGGATCTTGAGATTGTTGAGGTGTGAAATGTTCTGCTTTTGCATGAGACAGAAGCTGTCAAGACGAGAAATATGATGTATACCTTTAATTCCGTAATCTTGTTCTTTCCCAACCACAGCTCCTCGAGACCTGTCAATGTATTCAGATTCTCGATCTCCTACATCTCCGTCAATATAGTCATCCTGGTGCAGCCACACTTCTACCAGCCTACTCTTATCCTATTGGCAGCCAGCTCCAGGTTCCGTAGCTTGGTCAACCCATCGAGATTCTCGATCTTTTGTATCTTGTTCTGCACGAAGTAAATTTCCTTTAGCTCCGTCATGCGATCAACGTTCTTGATGTGCTTAATCTTGTTGAAGCTCAGATCTAGGCTCGTGAGACGTGTGAGGCCATCCAGGCCTTTTATATGTGATAGCAGGTTGTCGTAGAGATCTAGTTCCTGCAGCATCGATCCGAAATTGGGAGGGAGATCGACGTGGGAGATCTGGTTCTGGCGTAGGCACAATTTCTGAGAGACTCGTCAATTGCTGGACGTCGTTCTCGATCCATATGAGGCCGTACCTCGACTTTCGTAAATCGTTCAAGACGCAGCGCGGGTATGGATGAGATGCGGCAATGGACGAGGTCGATGTCCTAGATAGAGGCAGTTTGTTAGAACGTAAAGAGATTGTGCATATATTGGCAGCATACATCAGTATCAAGCTCATAGTCATCAAGCAGGTCTGCCCCGTCCCCACGTCAGCAAAAACGCAGAGAAAGAAGAGATGTGCCAACCTTCGTCTGCGTTGATCTGCTCTACCAGCGGTGCATCTTCATCCGAGTATTCTGGATCTGATAGGATCTCTGCATTTGTGACTACTGCTCTCCGGTCCACTCGTAGCTTGCCGTCCCAGCCTTTGCTGTCGTGGAGGGTTGTACCGTTGGTGGGGGGCGGGACACCTGGGGAAGTGGTGGGGGGATCCATTGTGCGGGAAGTGGTCAGGTTTTTGGACGATACGGAGTAGAGAAGCTAGGATCTCTCACACTGTTTGATCCTGAACTTGGAAATAGCATTTGAAGAATAGCCGAGGTTTAGAAGGGTTCACCCCCTAACTGCTCGCACCCCCTAACCATTCAGCCTTACAGGGCTACTAGCCTGTTTTTTAAATTTTTTATGGCAGATTTCAACTCTTTCAGTTTATTAACGCACCAGGTACCTTTTACTAACGTTTATTTATAGTTTATATCATAGTTATAACTCTTAACGATAGTATACTACCCCCTTTACCTCCTTTACTTACTCCTAGCCCTAGAGACGAAGAGATTCCTTATTAAAAAAAACTAGATTTTACCTACTAAGTTTAGAAAATTATAATTAATACTAATTAACCCCTCGAGATTAATCCGATTATTAGAGTATATAGAGTTAACTCTACTATATTTAAAGGGCGCTATAATAAAGTAATTTCTATAAATAATAAATATATAAATATATAGAAACTTAACCCTAAGGAAGATTAGGCTCTAGTTAAATAAATTATTTATTTATAAAATTAAAACTAGTTACCGCGTATTAATTTAATATATTTTATAATTAAAAATCTATTATATATAAAAAGCGATATAAAATTATTAAGAGTTAACTAGCTTTAAAAATTCCTAATATATTATTTTTAATTTAAAATACGGTATATCCTACCTCCTAATAAAGAGCGCGCTTTAATCGAAGATTTTATAATTTTAATTTATTAATTTAAACTATTTAGCTTTATTAATATTAATTATAATATATAAAAAAAAAAAATATATAATATAAATAAAAAGGGCTTTATATAAAATATAATTATTAAATTTAAAATTATTTATTTAAGGTACGAGAAAAAAAAAATATAATATAATATAATAACCGAGAATAAATATCGTGAATTAAATATATTTCTATAAATAGTAAGAAACTTCGTTTATAAATTATATTTAAAATAAAACTTTAATAAAAGACTTAACTCTAGATTTATCTAGAAATTTATATTATAATTAACGAGAATAAATAAATAAATAATAAAATCGGGCTATAGTAAATATAACGGTATTTTAATAAAGAAATAGCGTTAATATAGAAAAAGAAATATCGAATATTTCTTATTAACGGGTATACTTCGTATATTACTATTATTATAATCGAGTATTATATTTAAAAAAAAATTATCCTACTTTACCTCTTTATATATATTATTTATTTTCTATAATCTCTAGACGTTAATATTTTCGCCTCTTTAATAACTATATATAAGAATAATATCTATATAATTACTCGTTATAATATTAGTTATTTAATTAATAAAGTCGATTTTCTAGAATAATACTACCTAGCGCGTAACGAGGTAATTATATTTATTAATATTTAAAAAATATAGAAAATAACTAGCCTTCTACTCTTCGATTTTTAATTTATATTTAAAGACTTCCCGCTTTATAAAGTTTCAGAAATTTCTTTAATTTAATACTATAATATTATTATTCGCCCTATTATTTTATTTAAAATATACGTTAATTATAATAACCCGAATAATATTTACGAAGTAATCTTAACGCCTACGAATATAAAAGAGGTATAATTCTTAATAAAAAAGGTTTATAATACTAATAGTTAAAGTAAAACTAAGATTATTTTTAAAAAATTCGGTAAATCCGCGATATTTATTATAATAGAATCTATTATATAAAATTATATTAACGAAGAATTTATAGAATATAATAAATAGAAAGAAAATAAAAAGAAATATAAGAAAAGTAACTATAGATACGCGCGATATATAAATTAAAAAATAATAGATAAAAGAAAGGAGGACTATAACTAGGATAATAAAATAAAAAGACTAGGGTCGATTTATAAAGATATTTTTCGGGGTAAAGTTACTAGTAAAGTTATATATAAAAAAGTTATAATACTTTAACTCCGTAATTAAAATACTAAAATAAAGAAGTTAAAGACGATTTATAAAAATATCTTCGACGACTAGGTTATATATAAAAAGATAATAATACCTTAATAATAATACCCAAAGTTTATAATTAAGTTAGGAATTAAAATAATTATAAAAGAACTAGAGTAAAAGCGGTAGTATTATAAAGTAGGATTTACTATAAATATTATTATTAATATTTATTAAAATATCGGGCTAAGCTCTACCGCTAGCTCTATTAAACCTAGAGTAATACTAGATTCTAGTATATTAAAGCCAAATCCTCTATAGAATAATTAATATCTTTTATATTATATATTATTATATTAACCCTGTATTAAATAGTAGTAACCACTAGATCCACGATCTAGGGTATATCGTTATATATACTTAATTAACTATATAACTTAGTAGTATAGGTAATTATATTACCGATTATTTAAATATCTATTTATTCTAAACGTTTATTCGAACTAGTTATATATAGTATTTTTATTTCGAAAACTATATCTTCCGCTATTCCTACTTATCTATCTCTCGAACGTCTATTTAGAATATCTATTTAGAATATCTATTTAGAACGTTTATTTAAAACGTCTATTTAGAACGTCTATTTAAAATAACTATTCAAACTACGTTTTATTTAAACCACGTTCTATTTAAAATATTTATTTAAAATATTTATTTAAAATATTTATTTAAAAATTTATTTAAGTTAGTTATTTATAGTACCTCTATTTAAAAAACCTCGTTATCCGCGATTTCTTTCTTCCTATCTTTAAACGAGCTTTATTTAAGACGTTTATTTAAAATCACGTTTATTTAAAACTTTATTTATTCGAAACTATTTTTTAAAAAATATTTTTTTATTATCTTTTCTATTAATTCTTCTACCTTATATTTAGATACTTCCGTATTATATTTATTATATAGAATAACTAGTTTCTAAGCTCTTAATTAAGTTATTAAAATAATTTATTTAATATTTATATTAATTATAGAAGCTTTAATATATCGCCCCTAAAATCTATTTATTCTATTTACTCCGAGTCGATAACGAGTATTATATATATAGTACTTTCGGTCCGTACTATATTATTTTAAATAAACGCTTTTAAACTTTTTACTAAATCGTTAAAATAACCTATTTAATATCTATATTTAGAATATTCGGGGAATTTATAATATATCGCCTTTAAATATTATTTTATTTACTCCGTAACGAGAGTAAATTTTATTTAGAAAATAATTTATTTTAGATTAATAATAAACCCTATTTAAAAGTAATACTCTTATTATACTTCGAATAACGGCCTCGATCCCTTTATAAAATTATCGAACTAACGTCTTTATAACTTAGTATAATACTAAGTTTCTATATTTTTATTCGACTCTTTTAATATCTTTTATCTCTTTTCGTTTAAAAGTTAAATTTACTATAGCCTAGCGCGATACTAAAATAATTTTAACTATAAAGACCTCGTTATTCGATAAATCTTAATAGAGTTAGTTTTAAAAGAAATTTCGCTAAGTTTTAATAATTTTATTAAATCTTTAATAATTAAAATTAATTTACTTCCTTAAGTCCTTAATAGTAATTTAACTATTTAATTATAATCTCGACTCTTAATAATAACTTAATATTTAGTAATTTAGTATTTAATAATTTAAATACTATTTAACTACGGCTTTAAAAATTCAATATTAATAATAAAAGTATTATTATTCTTTCTTTTATTCCGGGTAGTTTATAGTTTAAATATTTAACCCGAGTAACTCTTTATTAAAAGAATTTAATACCGATAATAAATAGTTATAACTTCTAAAAAAAGTAAATTTATAATTAAAATAATTAAATTCTTCGATCCTAAAGTCTTTCGGGATATTAATATATTTATAAATTATACTCTATATAAGAACGTATTTAACTTTTAGGATTATATTATTCTTTTTTTTATTCTAGGTAGTTTATAGTTTAAATATTTAATTTAAATAACTCCTTATTAAAAGAATTTAATATTAATAATAAATAATTATAACTTCTAAAAAGAGTAAATTTATAATTAAAATAATTAAATTCTTCGATTTTAAAGTCTGTTAGAATATTAATATATTTATAAATTATACTTTATACAAGAATATATTTAATTTTTAAAATTATATCGATAACGTAATAATTTAATATAATAAAGAAAAAGTATATAAATTTCTTTATTTTTATTTTAAAAGAACTACTTTAAACTAGATTTCGACTTTTAATTTTAATACTAAAGTATTAATATACTTATTTAATATTATTAAATAGATAGAGTATTTTATTAAGCGATTCGAGACGAAGTAATAATAGGAGAGTAGAAAGGTTTTATATATAATAGCGCTAACTTCCTTAGCGCTAGCTCGTTTAATAATATTAATTCTCTTAATAATATTAACTACTTTAGCGCTAGTTATAATAGTATATACTATTTTAATACTAATTACCTCTACTTTAAATACCTCGGCGACTCGATAAGAGAATTTATAATAATAAATTTATTAACTAGGTTTTTATTTAACTACTAAAAAATAATATTTATTAAATAAATTATTTATATAATAATAGAAAGCTACTAGTTTAGATATTAATATAAAAACTTTATTTACCCTAACTCTCTTAATAACTCCCGCGCTAGTCTTTTTAATAGCGCTAGTTTATTTAATAATACTAATTCTCTTAATAGTATTAATTCTCTTAACGACTCGGTAAAAAAGCGTTCGATAATAAAACCGCGAATAAGAGTATTAATTAACTACCGAGAAGTAATCTCTAGTAAATAAACTAACTTTCTTAACTATTTCTTTAATATTAACTATAATAACGCTAACTACTTTAACGATTTAATAAAAAAGTTATTGATAATAAAATTATAAACTAGTTCTAACTCCTTTAATAACTATAGTTTCTTTAATAACTTTCTCGATAACTCCCTCGGTAACTCCTCTAGTATTACTAACTTCTTTAGTAATAATAATAATAATAATAATAATAATAATAAAAATTAAAGATACTAAACCCTAGCTTAAAATTAATACTATTAAATTACTATTTAATTAAAAGTATTACTTTTATAAACTTTACGATATAGTTTTCTTATCGGCGATATATTTTATATATTACTCCTAGGATAACGAGTATTATAAACTTATATATAAATTATATTTATAGATCTTCCCTTCTAAAAACTAGCTATATTAATATTTATATATTAAATATATATTTAGTAGAACGAAAGTACCGACTTAACTAACTCCTCTATATTTAAATAGAATAATATCTATAATAATATTAAAATAAAAAGTTACTCCGCTAGTTTCGCCGCCTTCTATATATTATATAATTTCGCCGCCTCCGCCTATTTATTAATTTAGTAAGAAGGTATATTTAATTGTAAAAAATCTCTTTAAAAAATTCGCGCTCTAAAAGATTATTTAGTTAATTTAGTATTTAACTCGTTAGTTAATAATTTATTAATTAAGAGTATAATAGTATTTAACTCGTTAATTAGTAGTTTATTAACTAGGAATATAATAATTATTATTTCATTAACTAGTTAATAGTAAAACTAGTTACTTTACTATAAATAATTTATTCTAACGATTTAGTAATAAGATTATATTAGCTTAATACTTAATTTAGTATTTAATTTAATAATTAATTTAATATTTAACTCGCTAGTTAACTTAATAGTTAATTTAATAATTAACTCGTAAATTAATTTAATAGTTAATTTAATATTTAACTCGCTAATTAATTAGTAGTAAAACTAGTTACTTTATAATTCTAGGCTTTATTATAAAATAAACTACGTTATTACCGTAGCTTCAATTTAATATATAGTAATAATAAAAATCTACTTTACTTTAATCGTTAATAGGATATTTAATCCGGAAGTAATAATAACGCTAAATTAATTTCTAAAGAGAATAGATATAAAGGTACTAATTTAGGAGTAAATCGTAAACCGCGGTTCTACGTTATCTAGGAAGCCGCCTCACTTTTACTTCTAACTTTAATAACTCCGGCTTCTTTAATAACTCTAGCTCTAACTTCTTTAATAACTCTATATTATAATAACGAGAGAGTAATTACCTTAATAAGAAGTAAAAATAAAAAACTATATTAAATTATATAATTAACTTTAACTATACCTAGTATACTCGCTTAATAATAATAATAATATAGTTTTTAATTAACCTACCGGGGGTAAATATATTTAATTCTATAATATAGATTTTAATAATTTAGTTTTCGGTTTAATTATATCTAAACTAGCCTCGCGTTAAAATAATTTCAATTTCAAATATACCGGTAAATAACTACTTTTAGAAATTATTAAGTATTTAAAAACTACGTTAAAATTATAAATTTATATTAAGTTTATAAAATTTATACTAAACCCCCCCTTTTATATATAAAAAATTCGACTATTTAATATTTTAATACTAAATCCTCTTTATTTACTTTTATTAGGAAATAATCGTTATATTAAATCTATTTATTAAACTCTATTTAGAGTATAGGTATTATAATAATATTAAAGAAATACTATATCGAGAATTAATAAAACTATTTCTTTAAATTATTCGCCTAGTTATATATAGAGCTATATAACCCGAATATTTTAATAATATATTATTTATATATTTCTTTATATAGATTTAAGTATATACTCTTTATTATTATTACTTTTTAACTAGATAATATATTTATAAAAGAAAGAACTTCGAATAATATATTAATTATATAATTATTTAATCGAATCGGGACTAGCTCCGCGCTAAAATAATTTTAATTCTAAAAGTACTATTAAATAATTTTCTTAGTTATTCGAATAATATTAAAATCTTATTTTATTAATATATATAATCGACTCTTTAAGGCCCTAATTCTTTAATATTAATAAAATTATAATACTAAATATATATACCTCTATTTTATTAATATTATAATTATTACTACTAATTATTTATATTATCTCTATACCTCTTTATCGCCTTATTTTATTATCGCTAGAATTAATATTCCTAGAGTATTTTTACTAAGTTATTTTTATACGACTCTATATTAAACTTTAAGACTTTATAGTATTACCTATACCGACTTTCTAAAAACTAGAGATATACTATATTTACTCTATTAATTTTCTATATATAAATATTATTTATATTATTATTTATAATACCCTATATTAGTATATTAACGAGGGCGTTAATATTTTTATTTAAAAAAAGCGTCTTATTATAAAGTAGGATTTACTATAAATATTACTATTAATATTTATTAAAATATCGGGTTAAACTCTATTATTAACTCTATTAAATTTAAAGTAATATTAGATTTTACATCTATAAAAGTGTAAGCGACTCTAAGAATCATGATTTGCTCGGAGCGCTTAGGCCCGCTCGCGAGCGCTAAAATAACTCAGAGCCAGCTAAGAATTCTCAGGCCCGCTCAGGCCCGCTCAGGCCCGCTCAGGATTATTTAGGATTCTCAGGCTCGCTCAGGATTATTTAGGATTCTCAGGGCCGCTCAGGGTCGCTCAGGATTATTTATTTACATGGCCATTACTACTACTATAGATATGCGCGCATATATGGCCCATAGATAAGCGCATTCATGGCCCATAGATATGCGCATACATGGCCATTGCTACTGCCATAGATACGCGCATTCATGGCCCATAGATATGCGCATACATGGCCATTACTGCTGCCATAGATACGCGCATACATGGCCCATAGATACGCGTATATATGGCCATTCTTACCCCCATAGATGCGCGTATACCCCCATTTATGGCCTATATATATGCGTATATATGATGTTCCATGATCGCCCCTATCGACGGTAGCGACCCCCCGGAACTACCCCCAACGCCAGTAACTTTTGATTCCCGGATTCGATCGATTCGCGCGAAATCTACGCGGGGGTGATGCCCGGGCTATGCGACACCGGATATATGGCGA
>JAABUS010000200.1_pt1 | contig 149823 bp, 134 predicted proteins | sample 5560161 | NCBI WGS metagenome assembly JAABUS01 (sample SAMN10711885, study PRJNA513376) | rock metagenome | isolation source: Antarctica rocks | place: Antarctica: Victoria Land, Trio Nunatak nord | collected 2016-01-04
TCGAATCGAGAATGATTCTTTCTTAGTCGTAGTTGAAACAGATCGTTTGAGCATAATAGAGATCTTAGTCTGAATGATAGAAGAGAGCGAAGTTGATCGCGATCAACTTGAGTGCTTTGAATTGAGAAAAATCAAAAAAACCGAAATAGAAGTATTTAATTGATTCAAAAAAACAATGACGTCGTTTTGCATATTCAATAATATTTCGTTTTTGTTCATTCAGAACTTACTCAATATGACTTCATGATGATTGATATCAGCTATCAGCATTGATACAGTCAATTTCTTATGACTTTTGATGATGAGATTGAATAGAATTTTATGAGTGATGATCTTCTTAAATATCTTCTCATCATAATCTCTTATTAGCTTCTCTTTTGTCAGAGATATAGATTGAATTTCTAGTTTCTTGCATACTCTATTGACTAGATTAGCGTGTATGAGCGTATGAGCGACTGAATCACTGTCTATTAGCGAACAAAGACTGAAGAATTGATTCTGCGAGATGAGATGAGCATCAATTAGAAAAGACTTTTCAAAGTAATTTTCTTCTAATAGAATTTCGTCTAGTTTGCACAAAGATATAATCTCTATCTCTTCAATGACTTTTGAAGAGATGACTAGTTTTTTGAATTCAAATTCGAATCAAAATTGAATTCAAAATGATTGTATTCATTGTTTACTGCATTGATTCTGATAAATCGATCAGAGCACTCTTTAGAACTATGATCTAATTTATGACATATGAAACAGATTTCAACTAGAACGTCTGCTTCTTTGACGCTAGTTAAAATCGCGTCACACGACTTTAGATGATCAGATTTTGAATGATTGACTGACTGAGTAACAACAGCTTTATGAAAGATGATTTTTAACAAATCATCAACGCGTTTAATGAGATTAACTTTGTTCTTGATTTTTCGAATGACTCGCTGATCATTATTCAAATGAATCAGATAGAAATAAATCTCTTTAAGAAAATCAGATTGAACTAATTGATCTATTCAAACGAATCAAAGACGAGAGTTTATTTTATCTTTCAAATCAACGATCAGTTGCTTTTCATGATACTTCAGATAGAAAGATAATCGTTGAAACTGAGTGTAAAACTCGCTGAACTTCTTTGATTCTTGAATCAAGTTGTAGTATTTTCTACGAAAGTTGACTTTCTTATCTGAATCATTAAACAACTCAGCTAGTTCTTTCAAAAGATCATCGATGATCTTATAAAAATTGACACAGTCACGTTTCTGTTTAGATTGAGTGACATCAGCTGCGTCATTGAATAATCTGAAATGTACATAGCTCAGTTTGACTCGTTTATTTGAAAAGAGATTGACGTTGATCTCTAGTTTATTCTGAATTTTGTCGTATTAGTTTTTTCAAGTAGAATTCTTTTTGTCAGTAAATCAGAAAGAATCAGATATTTTCTAAGATCTAGAACGCTCAGAGTAGATGAAATCAGAAGAAGTGATTTCTTTAGTTTGAAGTTTAGTCTTCAACTCTTTGATTTTGTCATCTTGTTGTTTACTCAGCTCGTTGAGTCAATCTGTTTCTCTGTCGAGAATCATGCATCAAGTCTTTCAGTTTTCGATAGAAACAGAAAGTATTACTGTTTCAGCAAATGACTTGTCGTCTTCATTGATGAATGATTCAGCACTAGAGAATTTCGATGAATCAGTCTCAGAGATTTGAGAAAAGTGACTTCGAAATTCTTCAAAATGTTCTTCAATAAATGAACATTTTAACATGATGAAATTTGAAGAAAGAACGAGATTAAGCAAATAACAATGCTCAACAGTATTAATGAAAACGTATGATCAAGTGTTTAATCTTCAGAAAAGAATGTTGTTGATTAGAAAGATATTTTTGATTTGTGAGTTTTTTGAGTGATTCTCAAGCAATTCACGAAGATTCTTTATCGTCGATTCTCTTAATCAAGTTGAACAGCTTATTTTCACTCGTCTGTTTCATGAGAATGAGTTGATTCTCTTGATCGAGTGAACTTTGTATACTTAGTGAGCGATAAGTTGTCTAGTGATTCAAACAGTCTTGTTGTTGATTCTATTAAACTCTTTAGTGTTGTTCAATCTTTCAATTGCGTTGATCATCAGATAAACGAATTTCTTTAGACTTGTTCTGTCTGTACAAGTATGTTGAATGAATAATGAGATCAGTATCATGTGATTAACAAATTCTTAATATAATGTCAGAATCGTGTCTAAATGAGTTAATCAGCGAAAGTCAGAATTGAGTAGTGCTTGATCTTTAAAAATAGCTATAACTGAATATTAAGAATACAGAAGAAGATGAGTACAAGAGCTTTTATTTAAGTAATATTCAGAGACTGTGCTAAGCTTAAAGAGAATGTGTTTGTGACACAGGTAGAATGTGATGTAGAAAGAAAGATGATGTTGAACAAAGAGATGTTAAGAAAAGAAAATAAAGACTGAGTCAGATCTGAATTAGATCTGAGCTAAAGACATTGACTAGTTCTATTCAGTCTTGATACGCTTGTAACAGATGATCACTCTCTTCTTAGAAAAATCATCATTGATGAAAGAATTCTTTATGACTTTAATGATGATTCTTTTACAAAACTTTGATTTGAGATGATCAGATGCATGACTTCGTCATGTTAAAAAGTAATCAAAGTTCAATGTGCAAAACGCTCAATTCAGATCTTTTAGCAAAGTAATGTTTTTAATGAACAATATTTTGCATCAAGCATACATCTTTAAATAATTTTGTTATCTTTGCAAGATCTTCACGTCATCAATAATGTTTTGAATTTTGTTGAAGATGATGAATGAAAATTCATGCTCAACGACTTTTATTCTTGTCTGAAACAATGTGCGTTATCTCTCTTTTCTTTCTACATCGATGTGAGCACTTCTGATGTTTTCATTCAACGTTGCATGATGATGAGTCTTTAATAAATTCTTCAAACTAATGCTTGCAAAATCAGAAAATGATTGAGTTAATGAAATCATGATATTGATGATGATTGCTTGACATTATGCAAGACTCTTCATTAAGTTCAATTGAGACTTTTCTTTATTATTGCAAGAAATTTGATCAAGCAGAATGAATGCAAATTTTGTGAAAATAATGAAAGTAGACGAGACAACGCTTTTGAAAGACATGCAAATATTGCTTTCAAGAGATGAGATGATAACATTAAGAGAAATCATATCTTGATCATGATGTTCAAAGAGTACATTTACGACATCAATGATGATGATTGTTTGAGTCAGAGATGTAGAAGTCTCAAGAATGAAAAGAAATTAAAATTTATTACAAAGATTGAGTGTCATATTTGAAGAATTGTTATTTAAGTTCATGATTTTTTTTTTGATTGTACAAACTATCATCTCTGCAATAAAGTAAAGTGTTAAAATTGTGAGTAGCTTGAGAAATGTACAGTCACACTAAAGAATATGTGCATAGATAATATGATCAAATTTGATAGTAGTTTAGTAATATTTATTTATATAAAAAGTTAACACTAGATTACAAAATACAGAAGTAAATTCTTCTTTATATACTTAAAAGACTAAGTTCAAGCATCGTTGATGAAATCAGCAAGATTACATGCAACTCATGTAAAATCTCTTGAAGATCATATGTAACTTGAATTCTTATTATCGATGAAATATCAAGATTTGTATGTGACTTAAATTCTTGTAGTTTCAGAGTCTCTGAGAATCAATGATAAAGATTCTCGTAGACTCAAAGTCTCTGAGAATCGACAGTAAAGTTTCTTATAGACTCAGTGCTTCAATTCTCATAAATTCAGATTCTCATTTGAGAACTTAATGATAGTGTTGAAGAATAATTCTCATGTTTATTCTTTATTCTTTGAAGAACTTTAATTCTCATAGATCTGAATTCTGACATCAAGAAACTTAATAAACTAGAAATTAATCAAACAACAATAAACATTCAAGAAGAGACTATCATCAAACTATAAAAGAAAGTATTGAGTTTAAAAAAGAGACAGCGTTCAGCTGATTAATCTCAATCTCAACAGTTTACTGAGTCTCGATCTACTATAAATCATTTATTTCAACAAGATATCAAGTTGCATGCTTTTATTGAGAATCATACTTGACGAAAGATGTTTACTAAGTTCATCTCATTCAAAAATGAACATCATTGATTTTATAAAATTTTGAATTCATTTATATTCATTGATGAAGATGAATCAACTTGAAAAGATTGAAGAAACAAGATGAACAACAAGCTGATTGTTAATATCAATCAATTCAATGATGAGATTATCTGTATTATTTACATAATGTTTAAACTAGAAGATGATGCTGTGAAATACATCTTCGCTTGATGTTGTTTTGATTCTTTGAATTCATTCACTTCAATTTATAAGTTATTCAATCATTTAAAAGAAATATATGATAAACTGAATAAGAATCAAAAGTCTTGACGTGAATACAACGCTTTGAAACAAGTCAACAAGTCTTTCAATATTTTCTACTTCAACTTTATGAAACTATTCAGTTATCTCAACTATAATGATCATACTCTGATGAATGATCTTTAGAATAAAATCAATAATCGCTTGCAAAATACTCTATCAGTCTGTTCAAAGAACTTTACTTCACTCACTTGCTTAAAAATCTTTCTTTAGAGTGTAAATAATAAACAGCGAGTTAACTATCAACTATGCAGCGAACGTTGCACTGTCATCATCAAAGTCACTATCATATCTGATAAATGCATTGCTACTTCATTATCAGTGATGACTTTGATAATTAATTATGTTAAGTTTATCATTTCTTCTATCTTTAAGTCAGTAAAATCATTTATCATTTGCTATACTTGCAAGATTTCAAATTACTTGTCAAAGAACTGCTCTTAGAATAAAATTGATACTTTTGCTTTTTGAACTTTTATTTCTCATTTACATGAAATCATCATTTTGAAGAATAAAGAGAATGAGAAAATGTTTTCTTTCAAAGATAATGAGGCAAAAAACTAGAGACTTTCATCAAAGATGCAATGAAAGATGTGTTAATTTCTTTAATGATGAGCATGTCAAATGATTCTTTTGCTTCTGAATTTTTGACTATTGAATGTGTACTTTCTAGCAATGAAATTAGTTACTCATTGAAGTTATTGATTGACATCAAAGCTGCTGACTATTCATTCATTAATGAAGTGATTGTGCAAATTGTTTGTAATTGATTGCAAATTGAGCTTCTGACTTTGATCAAAGTGAAGTCAATTCAAGAATTTGATGATCATTATGCTAAGAAACTTATTACTCATGTCATTTATTCAAATCTGACTGTTTAAAATTATATGATTGACACAGCTTCTATGCTGATTACTTAATTAAATCAACATCAAATGATTTTTGAAAAAACATGAATGAACAAAATCAATTTAGTAATTGATATGTAAATTAATTTTCTTTGATTTTCAAATTTCATTTCTAGTCAGAAATTGATTGTTCTACTTTCAAGCAACAAGACAATCATGAAGCAGAAGAGTTTAACTTCTACTCATATATTAAAGAAGTTTTTCACTACATCTTAACTCAGTCTGAAATTGTTTTTTTTCAATCAATATAATGAAAAGTCAGTTAAACTAATTGAACAGTTAAAATCATGTGACGTAACTTTAACTAACGTCAAAAATTCTAAATCAATGTCAGATTTAATGAACATTGCAATGATAGAAACTGCAACATATAGAATGTTAGTCAAACAATTAAATATTAAGATCTTTGCTGTTATCATCTTGAAAATCGATTGATTCATAATTACAGTTGAAAATAAGTCTGAAAAAGTGAATCTGCATAAGCTATTTTATGCTGAAGCTCTCAAGCAAGTCAAGATTAAGCTTTCTTCTGAATATCATGACTATTTAGATATCTTCAATTAAGCAATGATTAATCAGCTATCATTGCATCATTTTGTTACAAGCGTATCAAGACTGAAGCTCTAATCAATTTGCAGTGAACGCTAGCAAGTTTTCTGTGTAATGATTAAAGCTAATCAATGATTTAGTTGAGATCTGATCTAGATCTGACTCAGGTTTAACTCAAATATGACTCAACTTCTTTTTCTTCAACAACATTCTTTTCTTTCAACAACATCTTGTTCATTTACATCATATTCTTTTCATGTCACAAACACATTTCTTTCAAGTCTAGCACAGTCTTTGAACATTATATAAATAAAAGCTTTTGTATCAATCTTCTTCTGTATTCTTAATATTCAGTTATAGTTATCTTTAAAGATCAAGCACTATCAATTCTGAGCTTCATTGATTGTATCATTTAAACATGATTCTGACATTATATTAAGAATTCATTAATCACATGATACTGATCTCATTACTCATTTAACATACTCATTTAGACAGAATGAGTTTAAAGAAATTCATTTATCTGATGATTAATAATAATCAAAAGATAAAACAACATTAGAAAGTTGAATAGAATCAACGACAAGACTGTTTGAATTACTAGACTACTTATTGCTCATTAAGTATGCAAAGTTCACTCAATTATGAAAATCATGATAAAGAATCTTCGTGAATTGCTCAAGAATCAAATCGATCGATAGATTCAACAATAAAGAATCTTTGTTGTTTGTTAAAGAATTAATCAAATCAATTGTGAGTAGCTCAAGAAATGCGCAGTCACACTAGAGAATATGCATGTAGATAATATGATCAAATTTGATAGTAGCTTAGTAATATTTATTTGTATAGAAAGTTAACATTAAACTATGAAATACAGAAGCAAACTCTTCTTTATATACTTAGAAGACTAAGCTTAAGCATCATTAATGAGATCAGCAAGATTACATGCAACTCATGCAAGATCTCTTGAAGATCATATGTAACTTGAATTCTTATCATTGATGAAATGTTGAAATTTGTATGTGACTTGAATTCTTGTAAACTCAGAGTCTTTAAGAATCAATGATAAAGATTCTCGTAGACTCAATATTTCTGAGAATTGACAGTAAAGTTTCTTGTAGACTCAATGTCTCAATTCTCATAAATTCAGATTCTCATTTAAGAGTTCAATGATAGTGTTAAAGAATAGTTTTTATGTTTATTCTTTATTTTCTGAAGAACTCTGATTTTCATAGATCTGAGTTCTAACAATTATCTCTTCTTTTAATAACAATGTTCTCGTTGTTGAATTGCTTCATTTCTTCATGCAATGCATGACATCAGAGTTCGCTGTGTATCATTGTGTTCTTGAGATTTTCTTTCGATAGTGCAAGCATTAAGTTCAATAGCATATTCTTTATTCTCTGATTTTCATAGATGTAGACTGAACATTCTTTGCAACTCATGTAGAATCTTTAAACAATCAGCAGTATCATTCATGTTTATTCTTTGAATCTTGTAGATCTGAATTCTGACTATTATTTTGTTGTCTCATTATATTTCAACTGTCACTTTATGTACAATGTGATCATGATCTTGATGCTTTGTTTCATTAATGCATTCACATCGACTAGACTTGAATTCTCATAATGATGATTATGACAAGAATTAAGATTTACTTGATTTCAAGTTTTCTTCTGTAGATGATGCTTAATAGTAGAAGCAAACAATGAGCAAAAGATAGTATCAGATAGTAGAAGTAAACAATGAACAGAAGAGCAATGCTTCTGTTGTTTATTATGACTAGCATGATGATGATGATCATCAATATTCATGTTTATTTATTGTGAAGTAGTGAATTTTTATCAACTCATCTTTTTTATCTTTTGCCTGATTTTCTTTCTTCTTCAACTTTCATTCTTGCATTCAATCTTCATCTCATTATTTTACTTAATCTTTTATTCATTCTGTAGAGTAGTTCTGTATGATTTCATCGAGTATCATAATAGTAGTGAGTATAAATCAGATTCTTGATTTAATGTGCAATGAGCTGATTATTTCGCGTCTGAAAATAAGAAAGAAAGAAGATCATTAAAGTGTTTTATTATTCTTATTTCTTCGATTCAGAAATGTACTCATCTCTCATTTACACACTTCATCTGCTGTCAATTCTGTTGTCTCTGATCTGATCACTTTATCTGTTGCTGATGATCATTCTTGCGCGTTTTTTGTCATCTTTATTATGCTCGTCTACATGAAGAATCTATTTTCTTCAGTTCAGTATCATAAGATTGTTATTAATGTATATCACAAGAATGTTTCAGTAAAGAAATGCAAGAAATGCATTGAAAGAAATGTTGAATGTGTTAAGATTAAATTTTCTATTGAAAAGAACTCAAAGAAATGCGCTTTATGCGCAGTATTCAAGACAAATTGTTAATATGAGTCGTAAGTATAATTTTCAGTAGCTTCAAGATGCGAAAATTAAATGATTAATTGATGCTTTTTAAAGCATTTAAAAGCAACTTGATGCTCATTTCTGTCAGCTTTGCTCTCTTTTCATCTGAGTTCAATCTTGTCAGTTTTGCTTCTTCATCACTTCGCTTAAGCTCTCTTTCTTCTCAATTTCACGCAAGCTTCTCTTTGTTCTTTGTTGCATCTGATTCTGAGTCTGTGATTAAGAAGATGATAATCGCTTCTTGTGATCTTTCTTTCAACTCAGCTCAGAGTCAGATGTTTCTTGAATTTGAAAAGTATATTGAGAAGAAGATGCGTCTTCTCGTTCTTGATATCAAGATAAACAGAGACAACATCAGCGAAATGAAGAAGAATGTTGAAGACGTGACTATCAATTGCAAAGAGATGCAAGAGCAAATGAAAGCACAAGAGACTTAAATCAATGATTTGCTGTGTTGAATTGCAAGACAGAACAAAATCATTAAAGATCTGCAAAAGCAGATTGAGAACTATGATAATCTTTGACTTGTCTTGATCACTCAGACTCAGAGTGCTCTGATTCTTCTTGCGATGCATTTGAAAGATCAGAATGTCTCTGTTGCAATTGAAATATGCTTTTTTGTGATGTCATCTTCATTCTTGTTCTCTTCGCTCTCTCATATCTCTCTGTTCTCACTCTTATCTTTGACGTTGATCACGCAATCTATCATCAAAGAGATGAAGAACACAGTGAGCTTTGATATGAGCTTCTTATCTCATTCATTCTGTTAATATGATAGCTTGTGCATGTTTTGTGCTATCTGACTAATAGTTGCAAGAGTTTACTTTCATCAACTTTTGAATTTTCGAGAAAGTGAGAATTGAATGATACATATATCATATGAAACTCGTGAGCTATTTGTATATCAATTTCTGCATTTGCTAACGACTTTTTTAAACTGTTGATTCGAGTACTGATGAGAATGATTAAGCGAAGAAGTCTTGTTTTTCTTTTCTTTTTTTCTTTCTAGTGATAGCTAAATAGCTATCAATCTTTCTACTTTGTTTTATGCATACTTGTGATCTTTCGTGATGACGTTAACAACTTACTTTCAAACTTGATGAGATGTTTGCAATGAAAGAATCTCAATAAAGTCTTGCAGTTGTCAAGATAGTTTGATGATTCTCAAATATTTTTTGAAGCTTCAAAGTTCTTTCAGCTAAGCAGATATTACAACTGATCATTCTGTATGCAACTATTCAGTATGTTGTTGATCTTTCAGCTATCATGTATTTCTTTCTTCAGCTCAAGATCTTTCACAAGCGACTCATTCAATTCTTTCTTTCTCAAGCAGAAAGATTTCAGCAAGCTGACATTGAATATCAAGTGTATGCGCATCTTTGAAGACAGTTTCAGACGATAGACTTGTCTGCTCAGATGCTTCAGAATTTTATATGATTCATATTTTTTAATTTTAAGTTTCTTGAAAGACTTCTTGATTCAAATGTTCTTGACATTCAATCACATCAACTGATCAATAAAATATATTTTAGCAAAGTGTTTTTTGTCATGTTGAGTTGCATAGTCAGCGTTTGTCTCTGCAAGTCTGTAGTGAAGATTCTCATGCAATCTTTTCATTCTCGTTGCGTAGTTCGTGACTGACTCTGATTTCTTTGAGTGACTCTTGATGCTGAACTTCATTCTCGAGTGTTTTTCTGTGACTGCAAAGAATAATGTTATCAATGTTGCAATGTGAACACTATTATTGTAGAAGAACTCAGTCATGATAAAAAGATGAACTCAATCGTTTTGAACATTATTACAGTATACTCAAAGATAAGTCTTGAGAATTTGATTCTGTCTCTTGATTTGATCATCAATGCAAGAATAAAATGCAGTGCTAAGTTTACACTTGATCAGAAGATGATAGCACAGCGAGATTCAAAAGTATGATGTAAATATGAAATTTCTGTCAAAGACTATATTATCAGAAGTCTTGTGATATCAAACTACTTTGTCAAGAAAGAGATCAATCAGATTGAAAACAATCATTGTCTTTTGAATAGAAATGTAGTGCGTCATCTTGAAAAGATAATCGACTATAATCATAATGCTGTCGTAGAAAACATCTGAGATGCTTGTGCTGTCAGAAAGATCGATGATGAAGTTCATAATGATGCTTTCTCATACTTTTCAAGAAATGAGCAAACTATTCAGAAGTTCTCAAATTCTGTGACGTAGTATTTTATATTGCTGACATAATTTACAGATTCTGCAGTATTTCTTAATGTTCTTATTTGTGAATGATCAGTTGAAGATTCATTGAACAAGCTTTAAACATCATCAAAAGTTGAAATGTTCTGCAAGAAAGCTGTCATGATGTTGTTTTATAATTTCTGCTTTAAATTCATTTTGTGCAAAGACATAAATAAATTCTTGAAATATCATGATGTCATCTGTAATTTTCTTTGATCAGTTGATCATGAAGACGCTGAAGTCAATTTCAGTATTGCATATGTTTGAGTTTTTCTTTTTCATTAATTCTTGTACTGTGATGACGAAATGATTCATTTTCTGCTGTTTGCAGATCAATTAAATCAGACTCTTGAAAAAGTAGCTTGCAAAGTCAACAAAGCTTGAGATCAAAACATCATTTCATATCAATGAATTAAAGCATTTATGAATTTTCATAGACTTTGAAACTACATCATCTGTCTCATCTGAATCATTTTGAATCGCAATGAAATGATTCTCTGATGCATTCACTTTCTCTCTTGTGAATAAAGCTTTCTTTATTTCTTCAGCAGAATGATGCATAGTTGAATTTCTGTTCTGACTCATGATCAAACATTCACTTTTCTCAGCAGAACAACGCATGATTAAAACTCTGTTCTGACTCATGATTAAACATTTGCTCTTCTCGACAGAATGACACATAGTCAAAACTCTGTTCTGATTCATGATTAAACATTCACTCTTCTCAACAGAACAATGCATAGTTGAAACTCTGCTTTGACTCATGATCAAACATTCGCTTTCGTCAGCGAAACAACACATAGTTGAATTCTCGCTCTGACTCATGATCAAACATTCACTCTCTTTAGCAGAACGACACATGATCAAAACTTTGCTTTAATTCATGATCAAATATTTGCTTTTGTCAGCGAGATGACACATAGTTGAACTTTCGCTCTGACTCATGATCAAACATTTACTTTCTTCAGCAGAAGAATTTGCTCTTCTGCATTTTCATCTCATCTGAATGATGTTTCTCTCAGTTTCAGCAACAGTAATAAACATCAACTCAATATTCTTGCAAGAACAGATATCTTTTTTAGTTTCAACAACAGTAGTAAACGTTGATTCAATGTTTTTGCAAAAACAAATGTTTTTTCTAGTTTCAACAATAGTAGTAGATCTTGACTCAATGTTCTTGCAGAAATCAATGTCTTTTCAAGTTTCAATGATAGTAATAAATCTTGATTCAATGTTCTTGCAAGAGCAAATGTTTTTCTGACGAGAAATAACAACATTTTGAAATCATCATTAAGACTTTTCATCAGCAGTTAAGAATTTCTTCAAAATCTGAGAAACTTTTCTGATTCTTCTTGCAAACGCTGATAAGTTAATGATCTTTTCAAATGATTTGATGACTATCTTTTCATGATTTCTGATGCTCAGAGTTTTGAACTGTTGAGTGAAGATGATGAGCATTGATGCTGATTAATTCAAGAAATTCTTCAAGAGTTCTCTCATGTATGCTAAATTACAAGTGAACTCTCTCTCGTCTGCATCAATATCTTTCTCATAGTTAAGTCTTCTTGACAAGTCATCAACAAAGTTGCTTACTTTCTTTTGATAAAAGATCTTGAAGTTGTATGCAGTAAGTTTGTTGACTCACTTTATTTATCTGCAAGAGAGCTTGATTATTGTCATGAAGTGTTGAAGATTTGCATGATCATTGATTATCTTTATTTCATGTCAAGTCTTTTCTAAATAATGTCTTCAATAATTCATGCTTTCAATAATCATCAGCATTTTCTGATCATGTGCATCATAGTTTCATTCAATCAATTATCACTTTCTTGATCAAATGATTATTGAATGTCAATGTAAATTCTCAAGTGTGATATTTGTTTATTAAAACATCATTATTTCTTCTGCAAATTCAAAAACATTCATCTTTAATCTTATGACTTTTGCAGAATTGAAGTGCTGAAGAATAACATTTTGAGCAAAGACAACTTTCAGCTTCTGAAAAGCATTTTGAGCATTGTTGATGAACTCAATTCACTTTATTTGTTCTTTGAGAATTCATCTCTTCTTTGCGTTAAAAAAGAGACTTGTTTTGAGATGATTAATCAAGAATGATGCTATTCTTGAATAGTTCTTTATGAATCAACAATAGAAGTTGACAAAGTCAAGAAATGTTTGAATCTTTTTCATCATTCTTAATTATGATCAATCTTGAACAATTTGCACTCAATTCTTTTTCATTAAAATTTCTTTTTTTTCTATTTTATATTTTAGAAAGAATAACTCTTTCTTGAAGAATTCACATTTGAAGAGCTTAATGTAAAGCTTTAAAATCTGCAGTTTGTCAAGAATTTGTTGTACATAATGAACATGTTTCTTGCAAGTTTCGCTGAATATCAGAATGTTATTCAGATAAATGAGACAGATGATGTCAAGAAATTCAAACAAAGTCTGATTTATATAAATCTGAAAGAAAGTCGATGCATTGATGAGATCAAAGAGCATCACAAGATACTTGTATAAGTCAAATCTTGTATAAAATGTCATCTTTCATTCATTTTCTTTTTATATGCAAAGTTTGTTGAACGCGTTCTTGATGTTAAGTTTAATAAATCACTTGACATCTGCAAGATAATCAAGAGCTTCATTGATCAGCAAAAGAGAATATTTATTCTTGAGAATGATTGCGTTGAGTTCTCAATAATCAACGTACGATCGCAGCATTTCATCTTTTTAGATGTAAAGAGCATGAGCATCTCAGCTGAAGAGATGAAATATCATATTATGTTTGTTCAAAGCTGTTTCTTGATATACATCTTTTGTGCAATGAGTTCGACTGCAAAAAGATTGTACAAAAAGTCTCAAAAAGTGATATAATTCTTCTTGATGCAAATAATGTGATTGTAAAACTCGTAAGTTGAAAGAACTTTGACTTTTTGAGTGAAGAAATTCGCGAAATTCACAAATTCTTTTGAAACATTTAAAAATTGATCAACTATCGTACTCTTAATCTGTATGAATTGAGAGTTTTCTTCTGTCATTGAGAAACTTAAAGAATCATACAGAGCAACTAGAAGCAATCAAATGTGTATTATGATGCTCTGTTGCTTGAGATTCTGAGTTGATTGAGTGCTTGAGACTTCTCATTTCTTCTGATGATTACATCAATGAGAAGACTTGAAAATAACTTTTCTTGCAAGATTAAATTAATGAATATTGCATGCAAAGAGACTTGATGCAAGTCTTGCTTCATTGAACATCACGTAAGATGATTCTAAAACTATTTCTTGATGAGATAGTCTCTTTCTTTCATTCTGAGCATACAAGATTCTTCAGCATAAGCATCAATGAGCAAACTTGTGAATGAAATTATATTTCTCAAAGAATGAAAGATCTAACATGAGATTCTTTGAAGTATATTCAACAATAATAAAGATTTTCAAAATGCATAGATTGCTTTCATTGAAGTTCTGAATGTTCAGATCAAGCAGTATTGTTTCATGTAGTTGCATTGATTTATTGTCAAAGAAAATTCTTGTGAACTTTTAAGAATGAATATTCTCGATCTTATTTAAATGTTTCACAAGACTGTGACAAATCACGTTTAATATACATTCAATGTTCATTATGACTTAGTTTCAAGAAGATCAAGACATTCTGACTTAATCTTGATTACAAGAATGAATGATGTTGTGATTGAGTTTAAGTTCTTTGACATTGTTAACGCGTTCAGTTCAACAGACAGTTGATTGATTGAGTTGACTCATTGAGTTTTGTACTCTTCAGTTGCTCTCTTCTCTTGAGCGATCAATAAATGAAAGAAATCTATTGAGTTAAGTCTTTTTTCAAGACATTGACAATGAAGATGTTGTTAAAAGCAGAAGAAGCTTCTGAGAAGAAAGTTTCTGAAAAGATGAATCATGAGTTTAAACAATTCAATTCTGCGTGATCTTTAGATTTGCATCTGACACACGCTCTCTCGCTGATTCTGCAATATTTTTTCTTTCAAAAGACTGTTTCTCTCAGTTCTGATTTTTGTTGCTCTTGTTAATCATCAAAGTATTCTTCTTTTTCTCAATTATTAATTTTCTGCAAGAAACTTTGCGAATTCTTCTTGTGTGATTGATATTCAAAAGATGAGTTTGTTTTCAACTGTCAATTCTGCTGAGCATAGTTCAAAGCATGTTGCATGTCAATGTACTTCATCGATTCTCAATAGAACATCTTGCTTTATTGAGCAAAAGTTAGTACGATTAACTTGATCTTGTTTGAAGAAAGTAACTTATTCAGAAATCTGAACAATAGCACTTTTTCAGACTTCATGATCTTAACATGATTTTGAAAATGTGTCTTGTTGAGTTTCAGAAAGAATGACATGCATGTTTAATCGCTTTTTTTTATAATGATATTTCATAAATCATTTGTTCAATTTTGAAGTGACTTTGCATCAAGCAAACACTGCTGAAGAGTTTCAAGAAACTTCGCTTATGTGATTCTATGATCTCTTTTCTCGACAATCTTCTTGATCTGTTGAAGATAATGCATCACTGTGATCTTTACATATTTTGTGATGTAATCAAGCTTGTCATCGTCTTTGATGTAATTCATTTTGATGAAGTTTAACTTTAGTTTTCTGAGAAACAACTTCAAATTCTCATCAACGATAAATTCAAACTTCTTCTCTTTTAAGAACTTATTTGAGAAAATGATCTTAGAAATGATTGTTCTCTTCTTAAAGAAATCATCATCAATAAAAGAATTCTTTATGACTTTAATGATGATTCTTTTGTGAAACTTCGATTTGAAACAATCAGATGCACGACTTCGTTATGTTAAAAAGTAATCAGAGTTCAATATGCAAGACGCTTGATTCAGATTTTCTAACAGAGTGACGTTTTCAATAAACAACGTCTCATGTTAAATACACATCTTCAAATAATTCTGTTGTCTCTGCAAGATCTTCACGTCATTGATAACATTTTGAATTTCATTGAGAGTGACAAATAAAAATTTATGCTCAACAACTTTCATTCTTGTCTGAAACAGTATGTGCTATCTTTCTTTTCTTTCTACATCAACGCAAGCACTTCTGATGTTTTCATTCAACGCTGCACAATGACGAGTCTTTAATAAATTCTTCAAACTAACGCTTGTAAAATCAGAAGATGATCGAGTCAATGAAATCATGATGTTGATGATGATCGCTTGACGCTGCGCAAGATTCTTCATCAAGTTCAATTGAGACTTTTCTTTATTATTGCAAAAGATTTGATCAAGCAGAGCGAGTGCAAGCTTTGTGAAGACAACGAAAGTAGACGAAGCAACGTTCTTGAAAAACATGTAAATATTGCTTTCAAAAGATGAAATAATAACATCAAGAGAAATTATATCTTGATCATGATGCTTGAAGAATACGTTTATGATGTCAGTGATGATGATCATTTGAATCAAAGATGCAGAAGCTTCAAGAATGAAAAGAAATTGAGATTTACTACAAAGATTGAGTGTCATATTTGAAGAATTGCTGTTCAAGTCAACGATTTTTTTTTTGATCATATGAACTATCATCTTTGCAATAGAGTAGAGTGTTAAAATTGTGAGTAGCTCGAGAAATGTGTAGTCACACTAGAGAATATGCACGTAGATATTACGATCAAATTTGATAGTAGCTTAGTAATATCTATTTGTATAGAAAGTTAACACTAAACTACAAAATACAAAAGTGAACTCTTCTTTATATACTCAGAAGCTTAAGCTTAAGCATCGTTGATGAGATCAGCGAGATTACATGCAACTTATGTGAGATTTCTTGAAGATTGTATGTGACTTGAACTCTTATCGTCGATAAAACGTTGAAGTTTGTATGTGATTTAAATTCTTGTAAACTCAGAGTTTCTGAAAATCGACGATAGAAATTCTTGTAGACTCAATGTCTCTGAGAATCGACAGTAGAATTTCTTGTAGACTCAGTGTTTCAATTCTCATAGACTCAGATTCTCGTCTGAGAACTTGATGATAGTGTTGAAGAATAGTTCTCATGTCTGTTCTTTATTCTTTGAAGAACTCTGACTTTCATAGATCTGAGTTCTGACATCAATCAATAAACAAATCTCATCTTTTTTGTTGAAGATTAAACATCTTTCTATACATCTTTCTTCTTTAATCATCAAGCATCATCATTTGTTCAATTCTCTTTTCAAACAAATCTTATCATGTTTAGTCATTCATTTATTGAAGAGTATTTCAAAGAATTTTGAAATCATTTCTCTCAGATTTTTGATGCTGATTCATCAAAATCACGAACGAAATCATTAAGTGCTGCATCATTCATTCATGAAGATGACAAATTATTTGCTGAAATGATGATATTTCTTGTGTTTTACAAAATTTGAAAGACTTAAAGTCTAGTTCTTGATGAAGAAACAAATCAACTCTATGAGTTAAATAAACAATAAAAAGACAAAATCAAAGAGTTGAAAACTAAACTTCAAGCTAAAGAAAACACTTCTTCTGATTTCATCTACTTTGAGCGTTCTAAATCTCAAAAAATATCTGATTCTTCATTGTTTACTGATGAAAAAAACTTTATTTGAAAGAATTAATACAGAAAAATTCAGAATAAACTAGAGATCAATGTTGATTTCTTTTCTAATGAATGAGTTAAATTGAGCTATATACATTCTAGATTATTCAATGACACAGCTGAGATCACTCAGACTAGACGTGAATGTGACTATGTCAATCTTTATAAAATCGTTGAAGATTTTTTAAAAGAGCTAACTCAATTGTTCAATGATTCAAATAAAGAAGTCAACTTTCATAGAAAATACTACAATTTGATTCAAGAATTCAAGAAATTCAATGAATTCTATACTTAGTTTCAACGTTTATTTTTCTATCTAGATCATTACAAGAAGCAACTGATCACTAATCTGAAAGATAAAATTCATTCTCATTTTCGATTCATTTGAGTAAATCAACTAGTTCAACCTGATTTTTTAAAAGAAATTCGTTTCTATTTAATTCATTTAAATAATGATCAGCGAGTCATTCGAGAGATCAAGAACAAGATCAAACGCGTTGATAATTTTTTTAAAACTATCTTTCATAAAGCAACTGTTATCACTCAGTCAATTGATCATTCGAAGTCTGATCAGCTAAAGTTGCATGACGCGATTTTAACTAACGTCAAAGAAGCAGACATTCTAGTCGAAAGCTGTTTTATATATCATAAATTAGATCATAGTTTTAAAGAATGTTTCAATTGATTTACTAAAATCAATGCAGTGAATAAGAAATATGATCGCTTTGATTTTGATTCAAATTTCGATTCAAAAAACTAGTCATTTCTTTAAAAGTCATTGAAGAGATAAAAATTATATCTTTATGCAAACTAAATGAAATTCTATTGAAAGAAAATTACTTTGAAAAGTTGTTTTTAATTGACACTCATCTCATCTCTCAGAATCAATCTTTTAGTCTTCATTCTTTAATAGACAGTGATTCAATCATTTACATGATTATATATTTTAATCTAGTTGATAAAGTATGCAAGAAACTGAAAATTCAATCTATATTACTGACAAAAAAGAAACTAATAAGAAATTATGATAAGAAGATATTTAAAAAAATCATCACTCATAAAATTCTATTCAATCTCATCATTGAAAGTTATAAGAAATTGATCATATCAATGCTGATAACTGATATTGATCATCATGAAGTCATATTGAGTAAGCTTTAAATGAACAAAAACGAAATATTATTGAATATGCAAAATGACATCATTGTTTTTTGAATCAATTGAATACTTCTATTTTGATTTTTTCAATCTTTCTTAATTCAAAGCACTTAAGTTGATCACGATCATTTTCATTTTCTTCAATCACTCAAACTAAAATCTTTATGATGCTCAAATGATCTGTTCAAGAAGAGTCATTCTTGATTCAAAGCATAAACGCAGCTTCGTTCAAAACATTGTTAAATTGTTCAAAGAAGAACAAGATCAAAGTCTTTGCTCTATTCATGACAGATATCAATAAAGAAATCACGTACAATACTCAGTGCAATTTGAACACTTTAAACGTCTTTTCAACTGATGAAACAACTCAGAATTTGAAAGATATTAAAGCGAAGCTGTCATTAAAATATCATGAGTTTTTAAATGTTTTTGATCGAGCTCAATTGAATAAACTACTTTCTCATCACTTTTATGATCATAAAATTGAACTCATCAATGATTCAACACTTTCTTGCTGTTGAGTTTATCAAATGTTCTTTGTCAAACTTCTGAAAGTAAAGAAGTACTTAAACGAGAATTTGTTGAAGAAATTCATTACTTCTAGTCAGACTTTTTATTTCTTCTTCGTTTTATTCACTTTTAAAGCAAATAAAGATCTTCAATTCTGCATGAACTATTAAAAGCTAAATGTCATTTTCAAAAAAAATAGATATTCTCTATCGCTGATAAATGAGATCATTGATAAAATAGTGAGTTGCAAGCATCTGACTAAATTGAACATCATATCAGCATTCAACAAACTGCAAATGCATCTTGATAGCAAGAATTACATCACTTTTATCACTGCTTTAGAAGCATATAAATACAAGATGCTATCATTCAAACTGACTAATGAATCAATCTTCTTTCAGCAATATATGAATGACATTTTATGAAACTATCTGAACGACTTTTGTCAAGTCTATCTAGATGACATTCTCATTTATAGCAAAATGAGAAAGAAACATAAAGATCACGTCAAACTAGTATTAAGTTGACTATGCAAAGCTGAACTGCAGATGAATATTTGAAAGTGCAAATTCAATGTAGAAGAGACTATCTTTCTAAAAGTTATTATATCAGAACTAAATCTTTGTATGAACTTCAGCAAAGTGACAGTCATAATCAGCTGAATCACTTCAATCAATCTAAAAGAAATTCAAAGCTTCGTGAGATTTATTAACTTCTATCGTCATTTCATTAAGAACTTCTTGAAGCTAGTCAAATCATTCACTCAGCTGACTAGAAAGAATACATTTTTTGTTTGAAATGAGATCTGTGTTTAATCTTTTGACAATCTAAAGAAACAAGTCAGCTCAGTCTCAGTACTTCGTCACTTTAATCTTAAATGACAAGCTATTTTGAAGATTGATGCTTCAAACTATGTAAAAGATGAAATACTATCTCAGTACAATGACGAGAAAGTTCTTCATTCAATGACTTTCTACAGCAAAAGCATGATTCTCGCTGAAATCAATTATCACATTTATGACAAGAAATTGCTAGTCATTATTCAATGCTTTGAACACTGACGACTTAAGCTGAAATGCATTGAACTATTCATTCAGATGTTCATCAATCATCAGACTTTGAAAATCTTCATGAAAAACAAATAGTTGAGTCAATGACAAGTCAACTATCTGAACATTCTATCGAAGTTTAACTTTCAGATCATCTTTAAGTCAGGCAAAATGAATACTAAGATTAATGCTTTAATCAGAATGTTTCTAGTGAACGTCTCTGAATCAGCTTAGCGTCTTGAAAATCATTTTCAGACTATTTTGATTCTCAATAAAGTCAATGTTTTATCTGTTGAATCAAAAGCAAATCTCTATTAATGAATATATATAATAAATCAAACTGATAAGTTCTGCAGCAAATATAAACAAGCTATGAACGAAAACAAGCTCAAATTTCATATCACTAAATTGAAAGACTGTGAAATCATTAATGACGTTTTATTTAAAAAAGATCTACTGTGAGTTTCTGAGAACATGCACACGAAATTACTACAAGAAGTGCATGATCAATCTTTAATCTCTCATCTTGACAATAAATGAATCATCAATCTAGTTCAGCGTTTCTACTATTGATCAGATCATCGAGTTACTATTTGATGATACATTTGAAACTGTCATGCTTATCAGCGAAGCAAAGTCTCTAGAGATAACATCAATGAACTTCATCATTCTTTCTCAATTTCACAGAAACGCTGAAAAGATATAGCTATGAACTTCATCATTGAACTATCTCTGTCAGAAGACTATAACATTATTTGCACAATCATATATTGTCTCATCAAAGAACATCACTATATTTTCTGTTATTAAGAAGACAATGACATCTCAGTTGAAGAAACAGTTTGAATCATGTTATGAAATGTTTATTGACTGCATAATCTATTCAATTCTATTGTTTCAAACAGAGACTTTTAATTCATATCAACTATGTGAAAAAGTCTTTGCAAGTGACTGAGAATCACAGCTAGTTTATTTACAGTTTATCATTCTAAGATCAATGATCAATTGAAATGAGTCAATCAAGACGTTGAATGCAAACTTAGAATTTACTGCAGTTACATGCAGAACGACTGAGTCAAATGAATATCTATGATAAAATTCAACGATAATTTCAATATCTTCTTGATTACTTCAATGATTTTCTTCTACTTTAATAAAGAATTTTATCTTTGAAAAAGTTTCAATTCAGATACAACTGACTACAAAACAACTTGTGAACGACTTAAAGCTAGAAAAGTAAATGATATTATCATTTGAATGAAAGAGTTATTGAGCTTCAATCATCAACAATTGAAAAAGATGAAGTTGATCATTGAAGTTCAGATTAATAAACATAAATGAAACATCATCTATGAAGTAGAGAACTGAGTTTGACTATCTTTCAGAAACGTCAAAACAACAAGACTTTGCAAAGATTTGAAAGACAAACAACTGAGTCTTTATTAAATCACTGCAAAAGTAAGTATCTTTTATCATCTTTGTTTATCAGTCAGCATGAAGCATCTGCATTTAATGTTCAGCTTGAAGTTACTGCAATCATATTCAGAAGACTTTCTATCAAAACAGCATTCAGAATCACTCAGATTAATCACTATTAAAGACGATGAACATTGAAAGATAGATGATATATTGAACTTCAGACGCTATTGAGATTGAATACAGTACAAAGTCAAATGAACAGATCTAGATAAAGATAATGAATGATACTATATTGATAAAGAGAAATTTGATAACTCAGAGAAAGTTTTAAATGAATTTCATAAGCTATATTTAAACAAATCGCGCTAAATATCGAAATAACTATCAACAAAAGTGAGCAAAGAAACTACATTCATACAAACATGAATTTTCGAAGAAGAAAGTAATGTTATGAGCATATCAAGGCTGAAGCTCTAATCAATTTGCAGTGAACGCTAGCGAGTTTTTGTTATGAATGTGTCAGAATTGATTAGAGCTAGTCAATGATCTAGTCAAGATCTGATCTAAATCTGACTCAAATTTGATTCAGATATGACTCAGCATCTTTTTTCTTCTCTAGCATCTTCTAATCAGCTTCTATTGTCTTCTATGATAAACACACTTCTTTGTGTTACGAGTAATTAACAGATGTTTATGATAAACATATTTCTTTGTGTCACAAACATCTTTTGAATCAACATCTTTCTTGTGTTTCAACACGTTCTCTTTGAGACTAGCGTCGATCTGAGTAACTACTATATAAAGTGTGTTCTTCTTGTCTTTTGTATCTTCTTTCTTCTGTATTCTTAAAGTCTTAGTTATAGCTATCTTTATAGATCAAACATTCTAGTCACGCATGCACTCTGATTAGTTTCTAGACATGATTTCAACATTACTTTAAGAATTTGTTAATCACATGATACTGATCTCATTACTCATTCAAGTTCACTCAACTGACAATGAGATGAGTATAAAGAAATTTGTGTATCTGATGATCAACGACATCGAAAGACAGAACAACATCAAGAAATCAATAGAATCAACGAGAACATATGATCATATGATTGCTAGAGAATCTATCGCTCAGTCAGTAGCATCAGTTCAAATCGATTAATAGAATCAATGATAAAGAATCTTTGTTAATTGCTTGAGAATCACAAAAACTCTTTCAAATCAGCAACATTCTCTTCTGAAGACTAAACACTTTAACAAATGATCTTACTACATACTATTAAGCATCGTCATTCACTCGATCATTAATTCTTTGCTATGACTCAATCATTTGTGAACAATCTCTTTGAAAGTAATCAAAGCTTTATTTCTTCTGACACTACAGATTCAGTCATTTATTCTGAGCTATTATTTTGCATATTGAAATATCTTAGAATTGATGTCGTATGAAAACATCAATACTCTTTGTCTTATTCTCAGACTCTTGATGAATCTTGTGAAGCTTCTACTTCATGAGATATAAAAAATGTAAAGCAGCTACAACACTGAGTTGAACAAGACTCAGAAGTTTTTCTAGAAGATTTGAACAGTTTTCAAACTCAACGAGATTTAGACGTGAAAGCTTGTGAGCTATTTGACAAGATATCAAGCGAACAAATATGAAAGACTCGTTTCAAGAAAATGAATAAAGTCAAAGAATGCTTGAATCAATTAAATCAGACGTTTCAAAATCAAGTGATTGAATTGCAACATCAACTGCAATCATTTAAAGAAGTCACTTCTTTCTCTTCTACTCTGTTCAATTTCTTCAAGCGATCTCAAAAGCTTTCAAATTCATCTTTGTTTACTGATGAAAAAGAATCTATCTGAAATGATTGACAAGAAAAGATTCGTGACAAGCTAGAAATCAACGTCGATCATTTTAATATCAATAAAGCTATTCTGATCTACGTTCACTTCAGAATCAAAGAAGACGCAGTCAAAGCTACTTTAACTTGACGTCAACAAGATTCATTGAATCTCTATGTTACAGTTGATGATCTGTTAAATGAACTGACTCAGCTTTATGATGATTTCAACAAAGAGATAAACTTTCGAAGAAAATATGCTAATCTCTCTCAAGAAAAGAGCAAATTCAGCGACTTCTATTCAATGTTTCAACGTCTGTTCTTCTATTTAGAGTATCACGAAAAGCAATTAATTGTCAATTTACGAAACAAGATAGTTTATCATCTTCGTGCAGCTTGAAGTAGTCAGTTGATTCAGTCAGAATCTCTGAACGAAATTCGTAACTATTTAATTCATTTGAACAATGAGCATTGAGTCATGAATGACATCAAAGAAAAGAAATTTCTGAACAAAGTCAGAAAGTAAGTCATCTTTGCTGAGAAACAAGATTCATTGAATCTCTATAGAAAGATCGAAGTCACTACATTCATCAATCATTCAAAATCGTATGACGAGATTTTGACTAGCGTCAAAGACTTTGATCTACAAGCTGAAATCTGTTTCATCTGTCACAAATCAGATCATACTTCTAAAGAGTGCTCTGATTGAATCTCAAGAGTCAATGCATTAGAAAATGATGAGTTTGATCGATTTACATTGAACTCTGAGTCAGATTCTGATTCAAAAAACTAACTATCTCTTTCAGAGTCATTGAAAAGATAGAGATCATATTTTTGTGCAATCAGATCAAAGTTTTATTGAAAGAAAACTATTTTGAGAAGTCATTTCTGATCAATGCTTCTTTTATCTCTCAGAGAAATTCTTTCAGTCTTCGCTCTTTGATAGATAGTGATTTCTTCGTCTACACGCTGATACATGACAAGCTAGTCAATAAAATATGTCAGAAACTTGAAATACAATTTATATCACTAGCAAAAGAGAAGTTAATATGAGACTATGATGATAAGCTAGCTAGAAAGACTATTACTCATAAGATTCTACTCAATCTCACGATCAAAAGTCATAAGAAATTGACTGTGTCAATGCTGATAGCTGATATCGAGCATCATGAAGCTATATTGAGCAAACTCTGAATGAACAAAAATAAAATATTATTGAACATGAGACATGATACTATTGTATTTTCTGATCAATTAGATGTTTCTATTTCGATTTTTTCGATCTCGTCAAATATGAAGCACTCAAGTTGACTGCGATCAACTTTGATCTCTTCAGCAGCTCACAGCAAGATCTCTAAGATGCTCAAGCACTCAGTTTCATTCATTCAGAAAGAGTCATTCTCGATTTAAAACATAAACGTCGTCTCTTTTCAAGCGTTAGTAAAATGAAAAAAGAAGAATCAGACAGAGGTTTTTGCTATGTTCATTGAAAACATTGATAGAGAAATTGTCTACAATACTTAATGCGAACTAGATGTCATAAATGTTTTCTCTATTGATGAAATGACTCAGAATCTAGAGAATATTAAAGTCAAGCTATTATCGAAATATCAGAATTTTCTAGACGTCTTTGATTGAGCTCAGACAGACAAGCTATCGTCTCATCGTTTGTATGATCATAAGATAGAGCTTACTAGTGACGCAACGTCATTTTGCTGTCGAGTATATTAAATGTCTTTCTACAAGCTTCAGAAAGTAAAGAAATATCTGAATGAGAATCTTTTCAAAGAATTTATAATCTTTAGCAAAGCTTTGTATTTCTCACTCATTCTGTTCATCTTAAAAGCAAATGAAGATCTACGATTCTGCGTTAACTATTGAAAGCTCAATGCTATTATCAAAAGAAATCGCTACTCTTTATCACTCATAAATGAGATGATTGACAAAATAGTTGATTGCAAGCATTTGACTCGATTAAATATCATTTCAACTTTCAACAAACTGCGAATGCATTCTGATAGTGAGAACTACACTATCTTTATCATCGCTTTAGAAGCATACAAATCAAAGATGTTATCTTTCAAACTTATCAATGATTCTGTCTCGTTTCAGCAGTATATGAATGACATTCTTTGAGACTTTCTAAATGACTTTTGTCAAGTCTATCTAGACGACATTCTGATCTACAGCAAAACTCAACGAGAACATCAACAACATGTTAAGATGATATTAAATCATCTACGAGAAGCTGATCTACAAGTAGACATTTGAAAGTGTGAATTCAACGTAGAAGAAACTGTCTTCTTAGAAGTCATAGTTTCAAAACAAGATCTTTGTATGAATTTTATCAAAGTAAAAGTCATAGTAAACTGAACTACGTCAATCAATCTAAAAGAAGTTCAGAGCTTCGTGAGATTTGTTAACTTCTATCATTGTTTCATTAAGAACTTCTCGAAGCTAGTTAAATCGTTCACTCAGCGTACTGAAGATCGCTATCAGATCATTCTGACACTCAATAGAGTAAATATTCTATCTATCAAATCTGAAGTTGATCTTTATCAGCGAGTAAAAGATGTTAACAAGATGAATGAGCTTTGCAATCAGTATAAACAAGCTATAAGCGAAAACAAGCAGAAGCTACATAGCATTGAATTGAAGCACTGCAAGATTATTGACGACATTCTGTTCAGAAAAGATCTACTGTGAGTTTCTGAGAATATGCATACGAAATTGCTAAAGAAAATTCATGATCAGTCTTTCATCTCTCACTCTGACAATCGAAGAACTATTAATTTAGTTCAACGTTTCTACTATTGATCAGATCATTAAGCAATGATTAAACGTTACATTCAAAACTGTCATGTCTGTCAACAAAGTAAGACATTTAAAGATAGTATCAATGAACTTCATCATTCTCTTTCGATTTCACAGAAATGCTGAAAAGATATTGCTATGAACTTCATCACTGAGCTATTTCTATCGAAAGATTATAACGTCATTTGTACAATCATATGTCATCTCATCAAGAAACGTCACTATGTTCTCTGTCATTGAAAAGACGATGACATCTCAGTTGAAGAAATGATTTGAATCATGCTATGAAACGTCTATCGACTTCATAATTTATCTAGTTCTATTGTTTCAAACAGAAACTTTCAGTTCATATCAATCATGTGACAAAGTCTTTGCAAGTGACTAAGAATTACAGCTAATTTATCAACAGCTTATCATTCTGAGATTAATGATTAATCGAAACGAGTTAATCAAGATGTTGAACGTGAACTAAGAATCTACTGCAATTACATGCAGAACAACTGAGCAAAATGACTATCAATAATAGAATTCAGCGAGAATTTCAATATCTTCTCGATCATCTCAATGACTTCGTTCTACTTCAATAAGAATTTTCATTCACGAATGAGTTTCAATTCAGATATGATTGACTATGAAACTACTTGTGAACGTCTTGAAGCTAGAAAAGCAGATGATATTATCATTCAAATGAAAGAGCTTCTTAATTTCAATCATCAGCAATTGAAAAAGACGAAGCAGATCATCGAAGCTCAAGTCAATAAACATAGATGAAACGTCATTTATGAAGTAGACGACTGAGTTTGATTATTCTCTAGAAATATAAAGACAACTAGATCATGTAAGAATTTGAAAGACAAACAGCTAAAACTTTATCAAATCACTGTCAAAGTTGAGATCTTCTATCATCTTCGTCTATCAATAAGCATGAAGCAGCTGCATTCAATGTTCAGTTCAAAGCTATTACGTTCTTATTTCAATGATCTTTTATCAGAACAGCATTCAGAATCATTTAAATCTCTTACTATTGAAGATGATGAGCATTGAAAGATAGATGATATTTTGAACTCTAGATGCTATTGAGATCAAATACAATACAAGATCAAATGAACGAGACTAGATTGAGACAATGAATGATACTATGTTGATAAAGAAGAATTCAAGAGCTCAAAAGAAGTTCTAGTTGAATTTCATAAGCTCTATTCAGACAAGTCACACTAAATTGAAAAATAGTGAAAATTTTTGCGTTTCATTTGTTTTATTCATGCGAACATAAATTTTCGAAGAAGAAAATAATGTTACAAATGTGTCAGAATTGATTAGAACTAGTCAACGATCTAGTCAAGATCTGATCTAGATCTGATTCAGATTTGACTCAGATATGACTCAGCATCTTTTCTCTTTTCTAGCATTTTCTAATCAGCTTCTATTGTCTTTTATGACAAACACACTTCTTTGTGTTACGAGTAGTTAACAGATGTTCATGATAAACACATTTCTTTATGTTGCAAACATTTTTTGAATCAACATCTTTCTTGTGTTTCAACAAGTTCTCTTTGAGACTAGCGTTAACCTGAGTAACTATTATATAAAGCATGTTCTTCTTGTCTTTTGTATCTTCTTTCTTCTATATTCTTAAAGTCTTAATTATAATTATCTTTATAGATCAAACATTCTAGTCACGCACGCACTCTGATTAGTTTCTAGACATGATCTCAACAGTTTTCTGCGTAATGATTAAAACTAGTCAATGATTTAGTTGAGATCTGATCTAGATCTGACTTAGGTTTGACTCAGATATGACTCAACTTCTTTTTCTTCAACAACATTCTTTTCTTTCAACAACATCTTGTTCATTTACATCACATTCTTCTCATGTCACAAACACATCTCTTTCGAGTCTAGCGCAATCTTTGAACATTACATAAATAGAAGCTTTTGTATCAATCTTCTTCTGTATTCTTAATATTCAGTTATAGCTATCTTTAAAGATCAAGCATTATCAATTCTGAGTTTCATTGATTGTATCATTTAGACATGATTCTGACACATTTCTATGATCACAAAATTGAGTTGATTAATGAAGAAACATCTTCTTGAAGCAAACTATATCAAATGTTTGATCACAAGCTTCAGAAGATAAAGAAGTATCTGATTAATCATTTAAACAAAGAATTCATTTTCTTCAGCTTTGCATCATACATCTCGCTCATCTTATTCATTAAAAAGAAAGATAAAAGTTTGCATTTCTGCATCAATTACAGAAAGCTTAATGCTTTAATCAAATGAGAGCACTATTCTTTGTCATTGATAAATGAGACTTTCACTCATGTACAAGAAAGTAAGTATCTGACTTGATTAAACATCATTGTCGCGTTCAACAAACTACACATGCATTCAAATAGCAAAGATTTGACTATCTTTATTATCTTTTTTGATTCATACAAATATCATGTAATGCTCTTCAAATTAATCAATGAATTGATGTTTTATCAACATTATATAAACGACGTGTTGTTTGAATATCTACATCAGTTCTGTCAGATTTATCTAGATGACATTATCATTTACAGTAAGATTTTGAAGAAACACAAGTGACATGTATGATTAATCTTGAATAGACTATGAGAAGCTGATCTACAGATAAACATCAACAAGTGCAAGTTTCATGTTCAGAAAACTATCTTTCTAGAACTCTTGATATCAATCAAAGAACTGAAGATGAATTCTTGAAAGATACAAGCAGTCATTGATTAATCTACATTCAATAATCTCACTCAGATGCAGTTTTTCATTGATTTCTGCAATTTTTATCAACGCTTCATCAAGAACTTTTTGAAGATTATTCATTCAATGATTTAACTCACTCAAAAGAAAATCATATTTGAATGAAATGAAGTCTGTCAAATCATCTTCGATCATATGAAGAGATGTATAATTGAAACTTTTATACTACGTCACTTTGATCAAAGTTGTGAAACTATTCTTAAAATTAACTCATTCAACTACATCAACAATGAAGTTCTCTCTTAATATAATGATAAAGAAGTATTACATTTGATTGTCTTTTATAGCAAGAACATGTCTTTTACTGAATGCAACTACAAAATATATAATAAAGAACTTCTTGTCATCATTTGAGCATTTAAACATTGATGATTTGAACTGAAGTTAACTGACATTTCTATCAAGATGTTCATCAATCATCAAGCACTCACTTCATTGATGAAAGATAAAGAGCTGAGCAGATGTCAGATGCGTTGAATTCAGAAACTCATTGACTTCAACTTCAGAATAATGTATTGCTTTAACAAATAGAACATCAAGATTAATGCATTAACTTGTTGAGTTGACATCATGCTCAAAGATTCAGAAGATGAGCGTGTTTACTATTAATGAATCATTATTCTAACTTCAAATTGAATAAAAATTGCTGATCTAAAGAAGAATATCAGTAAATCAGTTTATAAACAAATTCTTAAAATTAATGAAATCGATGAGAATTGTATGCTACTTCGCGAAGTAATAGCAAGAGACGAGACACAATATGAAGATATCAAATTGAAGAATTGTTGAATTCAGAATGAAATCTTGTATCATGATAGTCAACTATGAATCTCATTCAACGAGCTGCTACAAATGAATCTGATTCGTGAGATGCATGATTAATCATCAGTTGATCATTCTGATACTTTTAGAACTGTGAAAGTCATAAAGTGAAACTACTATTAATCATTCATGCGAAAAACGATAGATCAATATATTTGAAACTGCTATATCTGTCAACATTCAAAGACATTTAAAAATAAATCAAATAACTTGCTTTAATCTTTATTAATATCTGAACAGCAATGACAAGACATAGCAATGAACTTTATTATTAATTTATTTGATTCAAATGAATACAACGCTATTCTGATGATCATTTGCAGATTGTTAAAAGAAAGACATTATATTTCTTGCATCATTGATGATGAAGATATCACTGTCAAAAAGACAGCTGAAATGCTGATTTAATGAGTATATTGAACTCATGATTTATCAAGCTTCATAGTATCTGATCGAGATTTGCAATTCATCTCTATACTATGAAAGTTTCTTTGCAAACAACTGAGCATTTCTCTTTGATTGTTCATCATTTATCATTTTCAGATCAACGATCAAAGCGAACAAGTTAATCAAAACATTGAGCAATATCTTTAATTCTTCTGTTCATATATGCAGAATGATTGATTCAAGTGATTGCTTATGATTGAGTTTGTTGACAATAACATCTTGTTTTCAATCATTTTCTTGACTTTCTTCTTCATGAATAAGAGTTTTTATTCTCATATGAGCTTCGATTCTGACATTATCGAGTATGAAAGCACTTGCGAGCGTCTGCAAATCATCAAGATCAAAGATATATTCAATTACATGAACAAGACGTTGATTTTTGCTTGCGAAGCTCTGATCAAAACACAGAAATAAATGATGAAACAAGCTAACAAGCATAGAAAAGAGATCAATTATAAGATTAAATCAAAGATGTTTCTAAATGAAAGAAACATTGTTACAGTGAGACTTTTCAAAAAGCTAGATGACAAGATGCTTAATTCATTCAAGATCACAGACTCTGTTGACTTTTTTTATAAATTGAAGTTATCAGACACTATGCATATACATGATGTATTTCATTCAGAGCTTCTTTATCTCATCATTAATGACTTTCTGTCTGATCAGAAGAATGAACTTTTGAAATCAATAGTGATAAATGATGAAGATGAATGAAAAATCAACAATATATTGAACTTTCAACAATATTAAAGATGACTTCAATATCAAGTCAAATGAAAGAGCTATGACAACAATCTCAACTGATATAATGCTGATGATGATGAATTTATGAACGCTCAAGAAATGATTGATGACTTTCATATTAAATATTCAAGGAAAACGCACTAAGAAATAACATTCATGTGAACATGAATAGTCAAGAGAAAGAAGTAATGTTATGATTCTAGTCTTCATTTATTTTTCATTTAGTTTTCATCTGATTTCATTCTAATTGAGTCTAGCGAGAATCTGATTTAAAGATAATGTCATTGAAACTCTGCATCATATGTGTAAGATGTCAATTCAATTGAGTCTAGCACAGAGCTGAGAAATACACATATAAGAATTGAGTTTCTTTCTGTAAATTCTTTTCTTTCTTAACATTTATTTATTAGTTAAATGACACTTTTATGATTCACTTTAAATCAATCTCTAACAATCATCATTAACACTCTCACTCTCGTTGCTTCTGCTTTAATCAACATCTTTCTCTGTCTTCTTGTGAAATAACTACAACTTATTATCTTCGTTCATACAAGATTTAAACATGCACTTCTTGCTCATTCTGAACGAGATGTTGATTTTGTATGAGAAATGATTTCTTTGAATCAGATGAAGATGCATAAATCTTCATACATCAACATTGTTTTGATTCAGTCTCATGAACAAATTGCTTTCATGACTTGTACACAATGTGCATGATCAAATGATCTTTGATTTTTTCTGAAGTGTCACTTCATTTCAGAGCACTTTGAAGAAATCTGTGTCAATTGCAAATGATGAAATCATGTAACATGATGCAATCTTCTTGAGACTGAAAATGATGAAAGTGAAAATGAATGAGATGAAGATTGTTATTTTCGCTCATTTGAAAGAGAAAATGATCGTACGAAGCAAAGAAGATTGAGAGAATTCAAGCTGAAAGAGCAAAGACTGTTGAGAGCAAAAGATGTTTTCAATCTCATTGTGCTGAATTAATGATATGTACAAGACGCGTTTCTTTTTCTGTTTGTAAGCATTTGTTTTTTCAGCACATCTTGAAGCACAGTTATGTATCTTGAGTCAGCAGTCTGCATCTTTACGTGATGCTCAAGATCAGTACTTCGTATAAAGAAAGAAGCTATCATGACTGCTCTTTAGTACAAGAAAAGCAAAGACAGACTCTTTTATTTACATTTTGTACATAATGTTAGTTTAAATCTTGTTGTACAAAGTAGAGTTAACAGATAGCACTTAATCAATTCTTCTTGTTGTCACAGCTCATGCAAACTGACTATTGATCTTCTTCGTACAATGCAAATGAAATCAAGATAACTATTCAATGAGTCAGAAAAAAGCAAGAAACAGCTCAAGATCAATACTTCGTATAAAGAGAAAAGCTGTCATGACTGCTCATATAAGAAAAGCGAAAACAGACTGTCTTTTATTTACACTTTGTATATAACATTAGTTTAAATCTTGTCGTACAAAGTAGAGTTAACAGATAGCACTTAATCAACTCTTCTTGTTGAGTCAGCTTTACAGCTCATGCAAACTAACTTTCAATCTTCTTCGTACGAGCTTCAATTCTTTCACGACAGCATTAAAGAATTGATTCGATTGTGTTCATTAATGTATCTCGTCAATGATGACTTTTCTTCAATCGAAAAAGATTCTTTTCTGTTGAGAAAGTCATCATTTAGCTTCATACGTTGTTTTCAAAGCTTGAATGACAGAGACAAAGTCTCAGTTAAGCATTCACTCTCGTCAGAGATTTGAAATCATGCTCACAGTTCAACACATGTGATGCTCAGAAGACATGATATCAGAATTCAGCAATGACGAAGCTTAAGAAGCTTAAACATCAAAGATATCTTCATATGAAGCAGCTTTTGATCTTTGAAGATTATTCAGACTCAAGTCAACTTCGTATAAAAACTGTGATGACAGCTGAAAAGAAGCAATGTTGAAGTCAAAGTTGTTCTCATATGAAGATCATAGCATGAGCTGAGAGAAAGTAACGATGTTGCTCGAAAAAGCAGCAAAGTCATGCAGAGTAATGAAAAACTTTTCTGCAAAGAAGTTCTTCATACAATTATGCAATGATTCTAGTATTTGATGATTGTGAAAATCATAATGCTGTATACTTTATATGATGTTCTTTGAAATCATACTGATTCAATTGATAATATCTGATACAATGCTTCGTATACGAAGTTCGTTCAACTTCTCAACATTGAGCAAAGAAAGTTCTACTTCATTTGCAAACATCAGATAATCATCTTGTATGAAGAGAGAATCTTTTCACAAAAGATGAGCAGAAAATTCTTGATAATAAATAATTGAATTTTGCAAAATCACTATGCAAAGCTTCTTCAACAAATGCAGAAAATCTTAAGCAATCATGTTGAATCAATTTTTCTTAACAGTATCAAGCAAAAATTTATCATTTTTGTACAAAGCATTGCTTGAGAAATTGCTGAATCACATCAGTCAATAATTAATTCATGATCAAAGTGTTCATATGAAAGATAACGAAGATTTAATTTTGATTTAAAACAAAAAAAATCTTCAGAAATTAATTTGAAATTTGTCATTACTTGTATGAACTTCAGAGAAAAATGAGTTAAATAACTTGTGAACAGAGCATCTGTATTTCATCATTCAACATGATGTATCTGAGATTTTAATGTATCATTCAACTCATCTGTTCATGCTTTTGCATCACAATCATGAGTCTTCTTGAGATTAAAAATGCTGATGATGTTAAACATCTTGTTGATTCATTTTAGTTGAACTTCATATGACATAAATGAAGTCGACTTGCTTTCTTGAAGCAGATGAAAATCATATCATTGCTGTCGTCTTTGAAAATGTGAAATTTGCTCTCGTACGATGTTTCAATGATAGAAAAGATAAAAAGCAAGCTGCAAGATGATGCACAGCAATGAATTCTTATGTTGTATGATTATCTCGTATTCAATTCGCTCAGTCTGATTCATTTTTTCATTGTTCAAGATGCAAATGTGCATCGTACAAGAAATGAGATTCTCGTTCTTCAAGTTCAAAGAAAACAAATCAATCAACTGCAGATGACGACGATTTTCTTCATGCATCAACATCATATGATTCATTAAAAAATCAAGCGTTGTATGATGAGTGAATTTCACAGTTTGAGTCGTGACTCGTTTCTGAGAGAGCTCATGAGTTCAACAGCTTCATACGACATCAATCATTTGTTGTTACTCATATTTATTCAGCAAAGTATTGACATTGCAATTAAGATATTGAGCTTTTTTTCTTGCATGCTTCTTCTTCATATGATCTTTCAAAAAAGCTTTCATCTTGATTTCTTATGAATGAGAAAATGTAGCATGATCGAAAGATTGTTGATAATTGTACAAAGAAATAATAGCAGAAACATAACTGTCAACTGAATCAAATCTCAACGTCTGCTGCACTTTCTTTTTCATAGCAGTTGTACAAGACTGCTTGTAATGACTTGTACGAAGTTCTTGTGATAGAACTTTCTTGTTCAAAAACATGATGAGTTTATCTTTCATCACTATTTGATCATTTATGAACTTGTGTCTCGCACAGAACTTCTACTTCACTCAATGCATGTCATACAAAGACGTTAAAGAAGATCTTATTCATCATTTCTTCTGCTTTGACTTGTAGTTTCTGATCGTATTAATCGAAGCGTTCGTACGTTTCAAGATCAACGCAGTCTGTTCATGTTGATACAATTTGACTGCAACATTTATCTCATTGAAAGTGTTCATCGTCGAGAACATCATTGTCAAAGTTGCTGTACACTGCAGTACTGCACGCAAAATTAATTCAAATGTGACAGACTTCGTACGAATAAATTGTTGAAGAAAATCAGAAGCAGCGAATGCAAAATGAAGTAATAACTGAATAAATAACTGAGATGAGACAAGTTCTCGAATATGTTGCATATTATCGAGAGAAGAATTCTGTTGACATGCAACATGTTGAGAGCTTGACAATAACTCGAAATAACTGAAGACGTCGACATGTATGAACAAACAGATAAGAAAATTTCAATCGTCGATCAGGTGATTTTCGATCATCTGATGTACGTACAACGACTTCAATGAACTGTAAAAATCAGAATGATAGTTGAAGCGAAAGAAAAAGGAACGATGGTAGTTTAAACGGAAGAAAACGACTTGCACGGGTCAACGCAGCCAAAAACAGTGCGGGGTCGCAAAGTTTTGATGTTGGGTCACCTGATGAAACACTTGGCAACCAACGATCAGAATGAACTCTTGCTTCAGTACTATATAGACTTCGCACCCGCTCAACCTTTGCCCTTTTTCTCAAGTCGTGCCTTGGAATTGAGAATTGAGAATTGAGAATTAAGAATTGAGAATCCCGACCTCTCCCTACTCTAGCACGTGTTTCGATGAAGATATAGCGGCGAGAAGAGCGATAGCGAGCGCGAGGGGAAGGGGGGAGGGTGATGGAGGGTGTGGAGGTGCGGTTCCGAGGGAATGTATGGGTGGGGCGGTGAAGGGATGCGGGGAGGGAGGTGGGGGAGGTGGGGGATGAGGATGCGGATGAGATGGAATGAGACGAGGAGGATGCGAAGGCTGAGGCGGAGGGGGAGGAGGGAGTGGGATGGGACAATGGAAAAGGTGTGGCGGGGTGGGGAGGAGGAGAGTGGGGGGAAGGACGGACAAGCGCTTGCAGCTGAACGGATTTCTTATGTACAACACCGCTGGCCAGTCTCTCCCTATCAACCGTCAATGCTTAGACTCGAGCAGTCACGAATATTTACACATCGCTATAATATTCCCATTAGCTCATAGTCATGTCTCCGGCCGCCCGTCACCACCGTTTGTGGACTAGCCCCTATTGTTTCGTTCAAAGTCGTTCATGAGAGTTCAGATTATCGAGGGATTGAACAGCCAAGTGGTTCCTTGTAGAATGAAGAGCGCTACTTGTGGCTGGTTATCGAGCGTCTGCTTTGTTTGTATGTAGAGAGGTTTTGTGGTGTCGAGGTCAACTAATCGACTAACATGGATTACAGATATAGAATTTCTTCTCTTGCTAGAAAAACGGGGAATTGGTCTGTTGCATCATGTAGATTCGAAACGTCGCTGAGGGTGTTTCTCTTTCTTCTTATGACATACGCACCTCTTGCTAGTTTTGTAGAAAGGCGCGGTCCTCACCTTTTGAAACAGAGTGCTTCCGCGAGAGATCAGATTTAGGGAGATATTCTCGATATCGATGATTGTGGCGTTGAACAAGTGATGTCGAAGTATCAATTCGAGATTGTACTAGTCGTAATGACCCCATGAAAGTGTTGCGCTCTACGTCCTTGTTGACCTGACTTGGGATGAAGGAGCCGCAAAGGCGTTTTGCTGTAGGACAAGCTTTCTGAGGGATTTGGTGCGAATATTCACGCTTTGTGTTTTTCGAGATGATCTGGGACTCGGATCGACATTTGCCTCGCGCCTGACGCATTGCTCGAGTCAGAAAGCCATCGTTGAGAATTCGAGCTCGTTCGATAGATTCGGGCAAGAAGCAAAGGGCGGAAGTGCAGTCTTTCTTCTCCTGTGTTCTTCGTCTTGTCAAGTAATTATCTACCGACTATTGTAATTCTATGGACGCTTCCCAGGTTCTTAGGCATAGCAACGGCAGCCAGTTTCGGTTCTGTCGCTAAACTGAGAGACTCATGTTTGACATGGCATTGTTGAGAAGGGATATACCTTATTCCAGTTTGACACGGATCGTTTTACCGGTTTCCCTTGACGTGACACGTGAGATTGGTTGGACAAGCAATTCGGAGGTTAGGCAGGGTTTTGCTCTGGTTGGGACTTCGGCTGAAGCTTTGCCCCGTCTATCTGGAAATATCGTATTATGATTGGTGCATCAAGTCAGAAGAAGTGAGATGGAGAAAAACCCAGAGCTAAGACCATCGTTTGATAGAACTGTAAAAGATATTTGTGATTCATGTGAGAACATTTGTGCGTTGCTTAAGGTGCTGAAGTTTGCTTTTGCCATGCTATGGCTGAGGAACTGAGGTCAACGTCTGTCATCGCAGACGACTCTCTCCACGAAGCCTAAACCTACCATTACCTCCTACACCGCAAGAGATGAGAATACTTGCAAACTGGTCGAGGGGCTTTGATATGTTGGTCACGTTGATCTGAGCGATAGCAGCACATGATCCTTCGTTCTCTTATAAGGTCTCAATCGTAGAGTGTATCAACGCCCTGGAGAGGAAAATGAAGCCCGAGAAGCTAGCTACTTTTGCTGAAGAAGATGCGCAGAAAACAAACTAGGGTAGACGGCGGCCAAAGATTCTTATGGTAATTACAATACCCGGCAATTTCATCTCCAAATGAGTATGCATTTGCCTTGGGTCTTCCCTGGATGGACGACCATGAGCGATTCGATGAGAAAATGGCGTGTCAGACACTGCTTAGCACGGGCCTTATCCTGGATGATCTCTGATGTATTTCCCTGACATAGCAAGCGCCCATAGCTTGCCGGACCATGGCTCTCACCTTACGCTCTTGAACTGAATTGATCAGACGTCGAGAAAACAGGTCTTTCGAGTTATATCTACCGGACAAGCCATCATCCTTGCATGACCACAGGGCGGTCGGCAAGGGTTCAAACAGTAATGTCTGGATCCCGATCCTACGCGTGGGGTAGTTTTCAAGGCTGAATCGTGGAGATGTGGCTGGCTTCGATGAAGGAAGACACCGAGGTGGCGTTTCCGAACAAAAATGCCACGGGGCGCCGAGACTGGTCTTTTGGGATTATCATGTGATACACAGTCGAGCAGAGATCGATGCTCGTACTTGTTCTTTTGGTGCCTGCCGATGGCGCGGATAGATCAGATGGCCACGAGATCTGTTTACATTGTGAAGGCTTTATTAGTAGAGGTATCTACTAGTAGTATCATAGGGCTGATCTCGTATCCAGAGGCGCCTTTGGTCACAGACTCACAGACTCACAGCTCACAGGCTCACAGGAGACGCTTAAGACCCTTGCGTTGCCGACCCTTTGCTGACCCGAGCTCTAATCCGTACAACAACAATAATCCGTTAGGAACCGACTTTGTCGACAGTCCATTGGTGACGCAGAGAATGGGTGCATGCCCGTATTCGCGATTGGCAAATCAACGGATCTTCCGAGCACGAGACCTCGTAAGAGTTCAGATGGTCCATGCCAATTGGTGGCTTCCATCAAGTATTGCTGATACTATCAAGTGAAAGTCGTAACGAGTCACGCATTGGATGTCTTGCCGTCATTGTTTGTCGTTGTCATGGTCCGTGGTCGGAATGCATGTGGGATTATCGTTCTCTGGCCAAAGTGGAAGGCGGATATTAAGTTCGTCGTACCCTGGACCATATGCGAGGCATCTCTAGCTGCCGTGCATGGTGTCTGCCCTCATGGCGTCTGTGAGAGGGTGTGCTGAACTGATGATGGTGGCGAGGGGGTGGAATGGGTCAAGTGCGTTGGCTGTTGTTGTCTGGAAGTAAGAGGTCTGTGCTGAAACGGCAATCAAGAAACATGATCGATGATTGTTACGAGTACCGACGTCGTGTTCGACCGGGTTTAGAGGGTGGGGTGGTGGGGTTGACAGCTACAGCTACAGCGACAGTACAGCAAGTCCAATGTCAACCAAGCTCGCAAAGACATGTTCCGGTACGTGGAAGGTACTTCGGCATCACTGCAGCAGCCGATTTGATGGATCAAGTATGTACAGTACTTACAGAAGATCACACGGTGGACAATCCAGATGGCTGCCCGTGGTTACGGGGTACGCCTCCTCTGTTCAAGATCGTGTCGGGGCGTCGACCTAGCCCTAGGTCTTGCAATCTTGACAAGCAGGATTAGAATACAGGAAGAAGAAGAAGATTCGCTATCGTCCCATGGCGCATGCGACGCCAGATTTGTGCGACCATGTGCAACCACCACGTCGATGTCGATGCCGTGCGACCTCGATCCCTGAAGCTGCAGCTGCCAGTTGGGCTTTTTTCGCAAAGCGCCCACCGCAAAGTAAGAATGGACAATGTGCGTGCGTCAAGCCATCGAACCACTGCCGGTGTGTTTGAAGATATCTCCTTGGTGAACACGTGAATCGTTGTTATTAATATTAACATTATTATTATCATGAATATCATGATTATCATGGTTATCATGATTGTTATGATGAATATGATTGTTATTATCATCATCATTCGATCATGGTTCTCTGGAGCACTACATACTGCTACAGTAGTCATCACCGCTGGATGAGGCGTGGTGCTTCAAAGGATGATGTCAAGAGTCGTCTGCCGAGCCATGCAAAATGCAGCATCTTATCAAATGTATCCGGGGGGCACCAGTGGAAGTATCTCCGTGTCCTTTGACCGTCACTGAAAACGTGCACAATGGGGGCGGTTTCGACCTTACAGTACCTTGCTAGCCCTTGCTGGTACATACTAAGGTACTGATAGTCTGATACCCTGTACAGTCGGTTTTTGTTGAGAAAGCAAGCAGCCCCACTCACTGCTGCCGGTGCTGTTCGCATTAGCGGCCTGCAGCCGCTGTACCGAGCATGCACCTCGAGGGGCTGGCTTGCCTTTCTCAGGCGTCCACAAGCACATGCTGTGTAACAGTGCTTGGACCAACGTTACTTCACCGAAGACGCTGTTCAATTCCATTCCAATTCTCCAATACCAAATTCTGCGCAACAATCGATTCGTTGCCGCAAGGCACTGCAGCCTCGAAGTGGAAAGTATTTAGATGTTCGCCATTAGGGAACTTCCCCATCCTTCTAGCCGACAATGACGCAACGCAAGCGGAAGAAAAGATGTATTCCGTAGACCTCAAATGATTAATGGCGCCTCGGGGTAATCAAAAACTTTTAATATAGAACAAGCCGCCCACCGTCCCAAATTTTAAAAGACTTTCTAAGGAAGAATTCGCTAAAACGCGATGGATCGCTAACAGGGGATCGCGCAAGGGATAAATATTAAGTTAAAGTCTCGTACACGCGCTAGACCGCCGGACGGGGTGAGGGAGAGCGATACCTGACTTAGGGGACTGGCTCACTCCTTTCTTGGCATCCGTGCGCACCTGTGCCGATGGAGTCTTCGTCGGAGGCTTCGAAATGAAGCACATCTAGCGGGGTTGCAGCCGTGATTTCGTAAAGTCGTCAAATTCCATGTGTTTCCGTTGCTGGTTGGACGTCGACTTGCTGCTTTTCGGTGACACGAACCATGCGATACGCATGGTCGCCGTCGGCTCCTTCGCGGCTACCCCATGTGGTCTGCATGAGCCATCAGTATGCAAGGCACACAAAACGTCGCCAGCTGCAGGCAATCCGCCCGCCATCGCTTGTGAAATGTCTCAGATCTAGGGACGCCGGTCCAACTTACAACGTTGATAGATAGCAGGCCATGAAGCTTAATGAAACCGTGCAGATAGCCGAAAATAATCGAGAACGGGAGCAGCAGGAAATCGACGGGATACCGGATGTAGTGCCCGAGTGTTTTGGCCGTTTTGCCGATGAAAAATATCCAAACGGCGAGCAGAACGAAGCCCAGTTCTCGAGACTCGTAGTTCCACGCCGCCGTGGTCCAAACGAACGTGTACACAAGGATGCAATCCCAGAGGAAGGACCAGTGGGTGAGGGTGGTTTGGAAAACCGCGTAAGTACTCCATGGCTGAATCCTGCCCGTCGAGTAAATACGGCATAGCAAGCTACGAGTCGGACTAGGAATCCACTAACCTCCAAATCTCCTCCCGGAACAGGCTTGTAAGGTTACTCCGCCAGTTGCTTCGAACCCATCGCAAACACTGCCTCCAAAATTTTGTGTTGTCCTCGAGCGTGGTAAGGATTTCGGCCTCTTTATGGTATTGATACCATATTTTCCATCCATGGGAACACATCCACCTGGTGAGAAAGTTGTCATCGTCCGCATGTAGCTGGTATTTGGACGTCCACTGCTCATGGGTGAACTCATGGATGAACGAGTGGTCCTTTAGGATCTTGGTCCGATACGCTACTGTCCTGCCTGAAAGACACGGCAAGCCGCCATCCATATACATACAGGAAGCACAATCGAAATTACGCCTTTCCAGGTACAGAGCCCCCAGATAGCCATATGCGCGCTGCGGAATACTTGGGGCGTTCGCGCGTCGAAGCCTCTGGTTAGTGCCAACCCCGCCATATCGTTCGTCATCGAAGGGGGCCAGTATCCATGGAAGCAGCGTTGATGGCCAAGTAACGTCGTCATCTGCGAATATTGTAATCCCCGTTCGTACATCTGGGATAGCTCGGACCATTTGCCAGCGCTTGTTTGGATGCGGTACGCTCATGACTCGGGCACGGAAAGTGCCCATTCTTTTGATCATCAATTGTGCTCGTGCCAGCTGTGCATCAACGGTGACCAATATTATCTCGTATGGCTCAGTTGCCAGAATACTCTGAACTGTATCAAAAAGCTCGGGACTGTCGCCTTCTAGCGAAGGTATTATTACCGTAACATCTTTTGAGAAGAACCGGGGGTTCCCGGGTATGCGTATAGGTCGCAAGCTGTAGAATGCAAATACACTTACGACCAAGCGTAGATATCGAAAGAGGCTTCGACGGTCAGAACAAATAGGTAACAAACGCAAAGACTTGGGGCGGGCATTTGTCAACTTACAACAACGACAAGAAGAGCTTGTGGTCGAGATACATAACGAAAGGAAAGGACGGCGAGAAACATCAACGGGATTGATGCTACTCAATCCAATGTACACGAAAGAGCGATCCACATGTGTTTGAGGCGCAAAGTCGTCCAAAGGAATGTATATGACACGAACGAGCTTTGTATACATATCTTCCATCATTGCCCTGGATACTAGCTCGTGATGAAATTCAATATCGTTTGCGTCCTGGTGCATGGGACTACTTCCCAGATGGATGCTTAATGAACAAGCCATAGCAAGTCACAGTCGCGAGATCGCCAGTCTTTCCGCCGCTGGTCAAAAGAAGTTGCATGTGTGAAAGCAATCCCTGGACTTTACCGTATCACGTTAATGCACGAGCGGGAGAAAGGGTGGACCTTGCTTAGGTAATCTTTCTTGGGTTAGTCGAGCCGCAAGCCGAAGAAAAACCCCGCGCAATGTCCGCGAACAGTTGGCAGAAAACTTTCCCTCCTGGTCCCCGTGACATTGTATCTTTTTCAGTCACTCACTACAAAACAATACATCCGGTTGGCTTGCTGTCGACATACAGAGGGAGAGCCGTGCTCCTCGGTGGTTCAGGAGGTTCTTCTCCGATGCCTGGGGCCCAATTTGATTGGTGGTCACAAAAGCCTTTTTGTATTACCGCCCCACATTGAAAAACATGTCTGAGAGACCCACATCCACGCCACACGAGAGAACATGCAATTGAACCCATGTTCTGAAGATTGATATTGGCGGGTGTATGCATTCGCACGAGCATGATTCGGGCTCTTCGACTGGGTATTTCTTGCGCAATACGACACTTCGTAGAACATTGGGTTTTCTTCTTTCCACCATCTTCACAATGCTTGCTTCCAATCCCCATTGCTGTCTTGAACGAAGGCGTCCTGTAGGCTGCCAGAGTCGACGTTATTAATTGCTTGTGCCTCAGGAGCCGTTGAAGTCTGCATAAACTAATGTGAGATTGTTCGGGGGTGCATTCTCGATCTGGCGATAGGCCCGCTTGCACCCGCGGTTGCATTTGCGCGATACCAGGAAGAACTTCACTGGTACTGCTATCTCCTACGTGGCGTCCACGAGCAACTTTGGTACATCGGAAGAATGCCGTGATTCTCGCTGCAGATTGTTGCTGCGACAAGGGCTGGAGAATGCGAAGTGTAGATTTCGCGCTTGTTACACAACATCATCCTTAGTGGCGCCGTGCGAATGCCATAAAGACCCTGAAATGGACTTGCAGTCTCTGGATGTAGTAGCGGACTTATGCAGGCCTTCCGCAGGCTCACAATGTACGTAGGACCTGAGACCTGATCGACCGGGAACGCAACTTCCCGGTTCCCCGCTGGGTAGCGAAGACGTACAGTACATGCATATATGAGTGTAGGAAGTAGATTGGAAGTACATAAGCTTGATCGCTTAAGAGCAGCAAGAGTGACGCTTTCACCGACGTCCATTATCGAAAAGGGAAAAGAAATCCATGCAACAGAATCGACGACTCAAAGAACAGAAAAAGCGCATGGAGATAAGAATCGTAGTAGTCTTACATACCGAAAGTTTTCGTTCCATGCCCCGAGCGTGGAATCATCTTGGCTGCCATAACCAATCTCGACGGCTAAAGAGCACGTCAAACTCGACGGCCCCGAATGTACCTACAACCCCATACAGATCATATTGGCCGTCAAGCCCATCGACACCGAGATCGTTGTCAGCATCTAATTCCTCATGTAGATCCCAGCTTCCGTCTTTTGTACCATTCCTAGTGAAGAATACTTCGACTTTCAAGCTTGTCCTAGGCAGCGGCGAAGTGCTATACGCTGGGGGCGACTCTAGGTTCGAGAAAGTCATTCCGAAGCCGACAGTGTCCCCTGGCTTGAACGACAAAGTGAAGTCTTTACCGCCCCAAGTGTCGTTGACATATCTTCGTCCATCGTCGCCATGCACAGCAACACTCGCCCGTTCCCAGCCGGGCATTCGCCAAGTAGGGTACGGCATCCCACAGTAGCCGATAGCAAGTGAGCTGTCGTCGGTGCCTCGTCCACGGCCTAGCGATAACACTCTCACCTCGAAGTACATCGTTTTTGCAATGCCGGTGTGCTGTGGCGAGTCTGAGAGTGCGAAATATAACGGAGTTGAGCTTATGAGGCTGGCGTCCTTACTTCCAGCACGTGTCGAACCTTTCCATACTCCAGTATTGACAATGTGCAAGTCACCGTTGAATTCCCGCGGCTTAAGTAGACTCACATGTCCGTTCTTGACACTGGTGGTCTGCGCCGTAGTGGGCTGGTGAGGTTTGACAAGTGGATGCAGCTTGCACCAGTCATGTGCTCTGTCTGCATCAGTACGATTGGCATTGCTGAAAGGGCTCATCACGTTCCCCAAAGCTGGTGGCGGCGGAAGCAGTGCAGTATCGGGAATGGAGGTCCAGTCGTGGTATGGAGGTGGATCAACGGTAAGCTCTTGGTGCGAGGGAGGTGGTCCTGGCGGAGGAGTGTATTCACCTCGCCCGGGAGGTGGTCCTGTTGGTGGGGCATAGTTCTCTCGCCCTGGTGGAGGACCTAATGGAGCTGAGTATTGCGATGTGGGTGGACTGACTGAGAATCCATTTTTTTCTTTGTGGGTCTGACCAGACTCCTTTTCTTTGATCGGATCTGCTTCAGTTCCGTGTGTAATCCGTGATGTCGAACCTCCAGCCGTCTGCGGATGATCCCCTTTGAGAGATTTGAAGAAGTGCATGTTGTGGCCAAGGATGAACGACGGAGTGTCACGTCAATTTGCCATAAGTCGTGGATATCGAGCGTAAGACAGGTGGAATGCCAGTGGGTAACAAGTGCTAGGACGGTATTGGATGTCGTGAAGATAAAGTAGGGAAGCAGGTCTGAGGTGAGAGGGCAATGGCCTTTGCAAGTGCTGTCTCAGCTCACCGCCTTTTTCTGGTGCCTGACAAGGCAAAGCACTGCCGTGAATTGCGTCATGCCAGATCGATCGGCGCATGGATTGCAGATGCAGCTAAGGTGAGGTACCTCGAGGGCAGTGCTTGGCACGTGCTTTCCACCGGTGCCTGACACTTACACTGGCCTATCTTACAACAATCAATGAAAGTCGGTCGACCTCTGGGCAAGCTACTACCTAGGTACCTCTCCGAGATCACTGGTGGGCTAGTCTTGTAAACTGCAGTCAACTGAGAAACTATTATTTCAAGTAGTAAGTAAGTAGTATTCAGCAACCAGATGTACGAGTTATTGGCGAATATAGAGACAATGAGGTAGCCAGCAGTCCTTATCACATGCCACCAGCGTGGATAGCGTCAGGGCCCATTATTACGGGTTGTCATCTGCAATTGCCTCAGAGAGAGCGGGCCAGCATTGGCAGACGAAGCTACACTGGTTTGTATGAAGAGCGAAGTTCTATCTAAATGTTCTCACTCTCTCGGAGGCATTGAGTCTACAGGATTTCCTAAGCGATCGATAATCGGGTGTACCTTGTTTAGTGGTTGAAGCGCCCTCATGTTTGTGTGATATTGGAAGCGGCGTAGTTTCTCCTGAAGACCAAGACACCACGTCCATATGAGTAAATAAGCCCTCCGGATCACAGCTTCGGGCTTTTGGGGTACTATGGTTGCTATGATCTTAAGTTGCATGTAAAAATAAATGACCGAAAAGAAAAGAAAGAAAAGAAAGAGATTTTACTTATGTGGTGTGGTGCTTGACGAAGAAGAGAGTTGATTTGCTATATCAAGAGTAAGCTTTCTCCGTTGCTGAGTTCTGCATATTGTAACTGCTTCACGTCTGCCAGCAGATCTTCGTCTGAGCTTTGTCCCTTTTCATGCTCAACTGCTTCTTGATGCGTAATTACTTTCCGTTTCAGCAGCGGAGCGATCAAACCCTGAGCTTCCTTCACTTCATCGTGAGTAGAGACCCAGTATTTGGCTTTACAGGTCCTCTGAGCTCGCAGCCCATTATGAGCACCAAGATTGAGCTTCTTAACGCCGCTGATGGTGACGTCATGGAGACCATGGATAAGCGCAAGGGTTTGAATCGGTGGATTTGCTGAGAGTAGATGACGAAGGTCCTGCGCATGAATGCCATGAGGCGTATATACTATTGCTTCAGAAGACCCGCCCTCTGTCTGGTTCTCCATACAATCGCCGATGCCTAGATTGAATGTGATAAGGATTGCCGAGTGAAAGTATAACGCGTCAGTCTTAGTGACGAGTCTTGAAATTCCGAGCCATTTGGGTAATGGGTTTAGTGATGTCGCTGTCCAGTCTAGGTTTTTTTCAGCAAAAATCGGTGTATCTTGTACAGATTGGAAATGTTCCCAAGACCTGATTGAATTTGCTGCCACTTTTGTTGCAAACACAGGAGTGTCAGGATGAATTTGGAGGAGCGTGTCTTTGTTACAGTGATCCGTGAACTCGTGTGAGATGATAACGGCGTCAATGAAAGACTGCGCGAAATTGTCCTCATGTGGACCCCATTTGGTTATCCTGTAGTTGCTTGTTTGCTCTTCCACGATGCTTTCAATCTCCTTCAAATGTTCATTGAGTTGCGCGATCGTCGTGACACTTGACTTTGTAGAATGCCACTGCTTAGAGAACCAAGAGGCGACGTCGACTTGGGCCCCTTCCAGCCAAGGGTCGATAAGAATGTGGAAACGAGATCGCCCTTTAGGATGAATTGCACGAGGAGGATACGGGAGCTGAAGAAGCCAGGTGGTGTCTGCGTTGAGATGACTCAAGATTGGTCGCCTGCATGCTAAGGCTCTACCGGTGGAATCTCGTAGGTTCTGCTGAAGCTGTAAGCCGGGCTCGTCCATGGCGAGCGTTGCCCCGACAGTCGCATCGTGGATAGGATGATCTACCACAGTAAGGCAATTGTGGCGACCGCAGTGGCTGTGCACTGTTAGTGACTACTCCTACTACGTAAGTCTATATGCAACAGATTCTTGGTCAGCGCTCTGTTTCATGACGCTGTGATGTTTATGAACAGTACCTACCACGTCACTTTGCTTTGGCTCATCCGGAAGATTGTGCTAGAAACAAACTGAAAGGTAATCGAGAGGAATTGAGTGGAAGTTCGGTTGTTCTTCCCAGGAAAATACTGTGGTACGGAGTAGGGAATATTCTATCTCCGCTTTCAAGCCACAACTCTAAATATACCTTACATAACCTGATTGGCATCCCTGCTTTCCTTAGTCCATCTGATAACAGGCTGACACATCCAACTTTCAACTTCCACATCTTCCCATCCTCAAACGCACAGCGTTTTTTGCGTATTTGCACCTTTAGACCTACTTGCCTTTCTCACAACCTCGATGGTGGAATCTTCTGACGAGCCGAGTTTATTCGATCGAATCGTCTCAGCTTGCAAAACGCATGCCATTCATAAACGAACTGAAGCAGACGATAGCCGTCTCGCTCCACCCTCGACGGAGATAGCTGCTTCTAGAAATGCAGGTACATCAAGTGCGCCCACAACTAACGAAACAGCCAACGGCGGTCACGATGCTACGGCTCCTAGAAAAGTCACAAGCAACCATGTGGCTGACGAAACCGTATCAACGTTACCCCTACCAGCATCTCCTCCGGATGAAAACGGATATCGAGAGGCATCTTCCACCATAGAGCTACAACAGAAGCCGAATGTCGCCATTCGTTTCTACCTCGTATTTAAAGAAATCCTGCTCTCAAGCTGGCTCAACCTTCTCTTGATCTTTGTGCCTGTTGGCATAGCTGTGAAAGCAGCTGGCGTGAGTCCGACCATCGTGTTTGCATTGAACGCGATCGCTATCGTACCTCTTGCTGGACTACTAAGCCATGCTACCGAGAGTGTTGCTTCCGAAATGGGAGATACTATCGGAGCCCTTTTGAATGTAACCTTTGGCAATGCAGTAGAGCTCATCATATTGTTTGTTCCCCGGAATCTGTATTTTCTGCCCTTGCTCACAAGTTCTTAGTATGTATGTCCATTTACAGAAGTTGAGACAAGAGAGAGCCAGAGGTGGCCTGACAAGCACCTGCAACTCGATTGCGTTCGACATTATCTGCCCTTGCTATTCTTAATGTCACTAAGTGATACCTGCTTCATATGCTTACTGTTGTTCTATTAACTACAGCATCGCACTTGTCAAGGTTAGTGAAATCATTTCGGATCCTTTGCTAGGGTTATACTGACCGTTCTTGTATTAGAATGAGATCCGCATTGTCCAGGCATCCCTTCTAGGATCTATTCTCGCCAATCTGCTACTCATTCTTGGGATGTGCTTCCTTTTTGGTGGACTTCGGTTCCGTGAACAAGTGATTATCCTCACCAGCCTTCGATTTTAATTAATTGACGTGACTTCAGATCTACAATAGCACTGTGACACAAATGAGTGCTTGCTTGCTTAGCTTGAGTGTGATGAGCTTGCTGCTGCCGGTACGACATGCGCTTCCTCTACTTTGCACCCACCCAGTTGCTCCTTGCAGTTCCTCAAGGCAAAAGAATGAGACATACCTAACCAAGCACTGTAGACGGCCTTCCACGCATCTTTTACGAACAACGCGATTGCCGACAAGGCTGTGCTACAGGTTAGTAGGGGTACGAGCATAGTATGTTGAATCTCACCCCAGTCCCTATTTTTCTGTTGACACTTTCAAGATCCTACTCCTAGTATACGTGTTATACCTACTTTTCCAATTGAAATCACATGCCTACATGTATCAAAGTACACCGCAACATGTAATTGACGAAGAGTCTCATCCAGGGGTCTTGGCCGACATGCTGGGTTCCTCCAGTTCATCAGACACATCCAGCACCTCTAGTGATGGCGACTCCGATGCATCATCAGGATCAAATACTACAGCCGGGCGCATTCGGCGAGTCTTGCGGGGTAGGAAGCGCCGCAAGTCTAGTGCAAGCTCTAAGGATACGCCTTCAATGCCTTCGACGCTTCGCACACCGTCCAACAGCACTTTTGGCAACGGCCTGGACAATGATTCAGCTAGACCAGATAGGCGTAGCGACAACCCTTTACCAATGGCATTGGGTATCATTGCTAGTGGTGATGAGGCAGATACTGATGGTGAGCATGATCGTCAGCCGAAGAAGTTTAGAGATACGACCATCAATTTCCGAGACTTTGAGAATGAGAAAGGTGCTTCCGGGTCGAAATCACCCGAGACGAAGTTAAAGAAAAGAGCGAAACGAAATCATCGAAAGACGATTATATATGACGAGAAGCAAGCTGAATCGTTTGAAGAACCTACACCACTGAAGGCACCTGTCAACCATTGTCCTGAGGACCGACCAAGCGCTCCTCGGGTTGGATTCGTACGCGATCTAGAGATTACGCCTGAAAGCTCGCCAAAGCGCCTTTTTTTACGCGGGATCCCGGCTCTCGGAGCAATGCCCACAATACCAACAATGCCTATGCCCAGGATGCTCTCGAGTTCGGTTTTTTCGGCTACGAATCCCACAGGACCTAACGTTGTTTCTTCCTCCCCAGCTATTGCGCCTCGACGTACGAAGTCCCTCACGGATCTTGATCAGTCCACGACGCCTTCACCGGCGCAGCTCTTACCTTATGTTAGGCCCATTGCCGCCTCCCATGCTGCGCTTGATGCCGTGGACAGCCACAAAGCGAAAAAGTACTTGTCCCGTACGTCTGCTGTGTTGCTACTTCTTGTGTCCACCAGCCTAGTAGCTGTCTGCGCTGAATTCCTCGTGGCAAGCATCAGCTCTTTTGTGGAAAACACAGGCGTTAGCGAAGCGTTTGTCGGTCTTATAATACTGCCCATCGTCGGCAATGCAGCTGAACACGTCACTGCAGTCACGGTCGCCAGCAAGAACAAAATGGACCTTGCCATTGGCGTTGCTGTAGGCTCAAGTATCCAAATAGCTCTCTTCGTAACGCCTGTTATTGTGCTGCTTGGCTGGATTCTGGCGAAGGATATGAGCCTGTACTTTACGCTTTTCGAGACGATCTCGCTCTTCGTCTCAGCATTCATCGTCAACTTTCTAGTCTTGGACGGCCGGAGTAATTATCTCGAAGGGGCATTGCTGATTGCAGCGTATGTCATCATTGCACTTGCCGCGTTCTTCTACCCAGACTCAAGCCAACAGAGTAGTATTGGTGGGGCGGCAAGCTCGGCGAGACTGTTGAAGCTTTTCTAGGTGGGCCAGATCAGATAGTTGCGATTGCGAGCAAACAGTCTGTTTGGGCTTATTTTGACTCTACGGTTAAGTTGCCGTTACACTGTCACGACTGTCTTTACCTTTTGTAGTCTATGGCGCTTCATTACAGCTCGATTGTACGCCATGAGAACCTCGGTACCTTCTTTGAAGCTTCTGTTTTACCCGGACAAGAATCTAGAGAACTTGCAATCTCCTATATTGAGAAGATACTCAAGATAATTCTGGAAATGCTTGCTTCTGGCTCGTACCGCCATGGAAAACCATTGTTTATAACGTAGTGTTAGAACGCTCATCAGTACTCAGTAGAGGTTTGTTATCTACTAGCAATGAAGGGAATGAAGGTACTCGTACTAGTAGTATCTACCGGTACTTATGATATATTATTCCATACCTTAGGTAGACGCTAAGCTTACTTCCCACACATTAGTACCCATTGGGTGGTATGTATACCCGGTGGGGACTAGTGTGGTGCGTCGCTAAGGTTGGTGCATTGTAGGGTAAATTTGAGTACCTTAACCTCGGCTAAATTAGCTCAAGGTACCTTACTTTGCTATCGCAAGCGTACGGCTTTAACGTCACCAAAAACCGCGGAGCACCAGAGTACCTACAGTATTTCACAAAACAGCCGTCTCTCGACATTTGTAGCCATTGTCGTTGTTTCAAGCTCTCTAGCCTGCACTTAATGAGCCTGTGTTATTAATGAAATTCATGGGGTGTCTCTTAGATGATAGTGACGTACACTAGGACTACGCTGCACCTTTTAAAACGCCCCGCTGGTGGTCTGTGGACAACCTTGGGGAACTTTGGGCTCAGTCTTCACTGGCCCGAGTAGCTACCATAAAGACGTCCATGACACCGAGTCTCCAACAAACAGCAAAGCCACAGAAATCTCGAGCGCAACCGCGCCCCGTAGTCCCAACCTTCACCTCTACAGCCTTCGATTCGGTTAACCTAACTAAGGCTCAACAGCCGGTCATTGAACGGGCAGAGAAGGCTCAGGCGTCGCTATGGAGTCCAGAATCCCGTAACGATCAGAATTCGTCAGAGCCTGACTGGTCTGACCTGTTGCAGCCTGAGAAAGCGTCACCCTTTACTGCCAAGAATAGGAAACGAGCATTGTCCAAAGCATCTGCGAGTCGTCTTGATCTGAGCGGGCAGCCGCTTCCAAAAAGACAGCGTTACCAGATCCCACCGCCGTGCCTCCCAGATCCTTCTACATTTTCTCGAGGTTACGTCGAAACTTCTGCTACGGCAGCTCTATTTTTCTCGAACACTGCCCACCCACGGCCCTCCCTACCTCTTCGGCCCTCGAGTTCCGAAGCAGGAGCTGCAATGCTCAGCAAGGTTGACAGGGAGGACAGCAGTTCCGTCAGGACACTGAAAATGGCACGGGGGTCAATTGCTGCAGGTACAAGCGCACGTCAATCAAGTGCATCGAGTAGGCAGGGCTCTACAGGAGATTCAAGCGTAGCCCAAGATGCGAAGGAGATGTCAGCGGGGCTCAGTGCTCTTAGCCAGGTTGGGGTGATCGAATTGTTGGTCCAAGACGAGAGACCTATTTTCGTGATAGATCTCGAGGATCTGGCAAATTTCGAACCTGGACCGCTAAGAGTAGCATTTACTAATCCCTCATTACGTGCTTACACTGGGATACTTGACATGATCACAGGCAAAGCGAACCTGGGTTCGCCTGGCTTGGCTGCAACGGCAGGGTTCTCCGAATTTAAAGTGTGGTCTACGAGCTACGTCCGGGACTATGCATCTCCCGATGTATCGCTCCCGTCAATCTACTTTGCAGGGATGAGCTGGACTTACTCTACGTTAAGGAAAAGACTCCGTGTGATAAGAGGCAAGCCCGAGTCAGGTACCACAAGTCTTGGTTCTGACCCTCTGTCTGCCAAAATGTCGGCTTTCTCAAGTTTTGGAAAAGAAAGCACGGAATTTAGTGGCGTTGGATATATCGGAACGTTCCATCAAGAGGACTCGTCAGACTACTTTGGCATCACTCGGTCGTCCTCGCGTATGGATGGTCGTACGGCTGATGTAGGAGGAGATCTAGTTGATCCCCATCGTAATTCGGCGTCGGCTCTCAGCGCTACAACCAGTCAGGGAAAGTTGAGTGGACGATCTGGGATTCCCTTTCGTACCTCTTCAGTATCACTTTCAGGTTCACGATCAGGATCAGATGCTGTATCTCCACCGGGTTCACGTCTTCATGAAGCCAATTTAGGAGCTGCTAGCGCCGGTCAAGTTGATCAATTTCCAAGTTCCACACCATCTGATCAAGCATTCTTTGACTGGACAAGACTCCCAATAACATCAGATCTACCGCGACACATTCAATTCGCGCGCAGTATTGACTGGGCTTCGACAAAACTTGGAGCGATTGAGAATTGGTCTTCCGAGCTGCGAAGTATGTGCAACCTAATTATGGCCAGCCCACATCCTGCAGCAATGTATTGGGGCGACGACTTAATCGCAATATACAACGAAGCTTACATACTTCTTGCTGGCCAAAAGCATCCTTATCTAATGGGCCACAGCTATCGAGAGGTATGGGCAGAGATCTGGGACGCCGTCAAGGATGTTTTTGCAAACGCCAGATCAACGGGTCAAGCCACAATGAAGGATGATGACTGTTTGTTTCTGGAACGGTCGGGGTCCGGATTTCTAGAGGAAACCTACTTTTCTTGGTCTATAATACCTCTGGTCGGAGCTGATGGCTCGGTCGTTGGTCTTTACAATCCAGCTTTTGAAAAGACAAGACGAAAAATTGCCGAACGACGGATGCTGACGCTTCGCGAAGTTGGGGAAAAGACTGCAGCAGCAAGAGATCTCAAGAGCTTTTGGCGAGAGGTACTTAAGGCGCTTGAATACAACGAAAACGATGCGCCATTCGTTATGTTGTATTCAGTTTCAGACAGTCTAGGTCTGGATGGAGATAGTGACGCATCGTCCATACAGTCCCAAAGTACATACAGTACTCAAGGCTCTAAGCAATATGTACTAGAGGGCACTCTAGGGGTACCGAATGGCCATAGAGCGGCACCGTCGCAAATAGATCTCAAATCAGGAACCGATTTTCTAGCAAAAGTTTTCCGGGAAGCGATGAAGAGCGCTGGACCATCACTCCTTCAAACTGAAGATGGGACTCTGGACGGCGATTTGCTTGATGGTATCGATTGGCGTGGATTTGGCGATCCATGTTCTGCTGCAGTGTGCTGCCCTATCAACCTCACAAGTGGAGACTCTGTTCTGGGTTTCCTAATTATGGGTGTCAATCCTCGAAGACCTTACGATGACGACTATAGTTTATTCGTACAGCTTCTTAGCCGACAGCTGGCAACTGCAACGGCATCAGTGGTGCTTTTTGAGGAAGAAATCGCCAGAGGCAGACGTGCCGCCAGACTCGCAGCGCTTGACCGTATTGAATTATCGGAGCAACTCGCAGCACGAACGCAAGAAGCTGCTGAGAGCGAGACCAAATTTACTCGAATGGCCGAATTTGCACCTGTAGGTATGTTTATCGCCAACTCGGAAGGCCGAATTACCTACTGTAACGAGACTTGGTATGAGATTTCAAGGGTACCTAAGGGTAATAGGACTACCGACCGCTGGATGGATTGTGTAAAGGATGAAGACAGAGACATGGTGAAAAGGTTATGGTTCAATCTTGTCCACAATGCAATCGCTTTAAATGCAGAATTTCGTTTCAGAGCGCAGTGGACTGACCCTAATGGTACCAAGGGAGATACCTGGGTCCTAGCTAGTGCTTATCCCGAAAAGAGTGTGGATGGCAAACTAAAGGTTATCTTTGGAAGCATCACGAATATAAGCCAGCAAAAATGGGCGGAGCATTTCGAAAAACGAAGAATGGAGGAAGCCGTCGAGATGAAACGCCAGCAGGAAAACTTCATCGACATCACGAGTCACGAGATGCGCAACCCTTTGAGTGCTATTCTTCAGTGTGCCGATGAAATCACTACCTCGTTAAAGGACTACCGGACCCAGAACCCCTCTTCAGACCAACTTATCTTCGACCTGATGGACAACAGCGTTGACGCTGCACAAACTATTGCTCTCTGTGCTCAGCATCAGAAACGCATAGTTGACGATATTCTGACGCTATCGAAGCTCGACTCTGCGCTCCTTCTAGTGACACCTTGTGATGTTCAGCCAGTGACCGTGGTTCAGCGAGCCTTGAAAATGTTCGACGGAGAAGTTCAGACTGCGGATATCAAATTGGAACTCAAGGTTGATGATTCGTTAAGGCAGCTGGAGGTGAATTGGGTCAGGCTAGATCCCTCACGCCTCCTCCAAGTCCTTATAAACCTGACAACAAACGCCATCAAATTTACTACAAGGCAAAGTACACGGATCATTACAGTCACCTTAGGGGCATCCGCACAAAGACCATCGAAGGAACCAGGCGCAAATCATGTATCTTACTTTCCAACCCGCTCAAAACGAAATGACCTTACCACTGGTGACGACTGGGGTGGCGGTGAAAAGGTGTTTATACACTTCGCAGTTCAGGATACTGGGCGTGGTCTCAGCGAAGACGAAACTAAGCTCCTCTTCCTACGGTTCTCCCAAGCAAGTCCTAGAACTCATGTTCAGTATGGCGGCTCCGGTCTTGGTCTGTTCATCTCACGCGAACTTGTCGAGCTACAAGGCGGCGAGATTGGCGTGGCCTCGAAAGCCGGAGAAGGCAGCACTTTCGCCTTTTACGTCAAAGCGCGAAAACCTACCGTTCCCAAAGAGATCACCAACCAGCTTCCTGGCGCGGACATTCGAAAGTCTTCTCTAGCGAAACAACCAGCATTTTCCGCGTCCGTCAAAGCTTCGTCCCAAGCACCTCTTCTCGCGAAGCCAATAGCCAAAGACAGCCTCAAAATATTAATTGTAGAAGACAATCTTGTCAATCAGCGGGTGCTGCAGAAACAGCTGCGCAACCTCGGATGTGTTGTGCACGTTGCTAACCATGGAGGTGAATGCCTTGACCGCCTACGCGAATCCACATTCTGGGCGGGCCACGAACACCGTGGCTTGGATCTGAGCGTCATACTCATGGATTTGGAGATGCCGTTCATGGATGGTCTGACATGCGCGAGGAAGATCAGGGAGTCGGAAGCAAGCGGGGAGGTGGTGAGGCATGTACCGATCATTGCTGTGACCGCAAATGCAAGAAGTGAGCAGATCGATACGGCGTTGGCGGCGGGGATGGTGAATCTCGTGGAAAGCTGAGAAGAGAGAACCAATGCTGACGAAGTACTAGGACGATGTGGTGTCGAAACCGTTTCGGATTCCGGACCTTATCCCCAAGGTTGAGCAGTTGAGTGATATGTATAGCATCAAGCCCTAGCTATGAAGATCTCGCTAAGCTGCTTGCTCTAGGCTTCCTACGGGAGGCCGGACCCACAACATGATTTGTCATAGGTTTTTCGCGTGGTGTTATGGGGGATTCAAAACAAAAGCGTTAATTGGACAGCATCTGCATATGCATCTGAGCGGGCAACATGAACGATTGGACTGCCTGGTCTTATCTACATGAAAACGATAACAGTACTGCGATGAGCAAATTCTCCGGGATATGACGGGGAAGGGTAACAGACCATGTACAACCAGGAAAGGGAGGATATGGCATGCCTTGACGAACACGAGGCCATTAATTTAAAAGCACTTGTGGGGGGGGGGAGGGGGGGGGGGCATTGAAGGCACATACTGTACAAAGGCCTTGGATAAGCAGAGGGCAGAGTCCGTTCCAGCGACCTCCTTATGAGAGATGGACAGGGAGTTATTTGCATAAAAGTAGGGATTTTACAAAACTAGACGCGTTGAGTACGTAGTATCTGGCATAGCGAAACGCCTCGATGAGATGGTAGGACTCTATATCCGTTTGCTGTTTCCGGCACACGATGATTCAGTAGTACTCCGGCATCAAAAGTCCTGCATTCATCTACGCCGTTTGATACCAGAAGCGAATCTCGCCCAATACCGACTCCCATGTATTTTTCAAAGATATCTATGAGAGTCGTCGAACTGACGTCCCTCCGTCCAAAAGCGATCCAACAAAACCCGCCGCTTGAGGAAAAGAAAAGCTCCTGAAATAGTTCGTTTTCCCCAACACTCGGATGATGCAAAGGCAAATCAAATCACTGTATAAAAAGACGAACGTTTCGACACTTAAGCCAAAAAAAGATTCAGGGCGGTGGAAATCATTCCCCCAACCATTATGTGCTCTATACCTTACTGTACATTCAAAATACTCCTATTGCTGGAGAAGCGACGGATCTGGGATCTGGGATGGGGGGTTGTTTGGTAATTAAATGGTTTGGGGAATACCGCTGCCCACTGCTGCTCTGGAAGCGAAATATTCTCTGCAATTGGGCGGGTGGGATAGCTACTGTACCTTACCTACATACCTTGTATCTACCTTATGGAGGGGTTGAGAGGTTTGCGATTCAGGCTGGAGGGGGGGAATCGTCTCTGAAAAGCCAGCGTTGGTTTTGATGCTTTTGACGGCAAAGACGTCTCGCTGTTAGGCGTTGGTTTTATGAACGACAGGTAATGAGGAGCAGTGAGCTTTACAAAGAGCTGGAGAGGGGCGACGCAGATTACGATTCGCGGCCGGTTTTTTTTCTTCTTTTTTTTTCTTGCTGTATTGAGCTTTTACGTCTACGTTATGTAAGGCTAGCGAAGACGTATATTGATTCAACATGTTTTGAGATCTGTTGCCTGCAAGCACATCTCGAATGTATTTTGCATGCATGGCGATCCCATAGTGCGGACAACTCACGAACGACGCAATTTGACAGGCTCCACGAGGTCGTCGAGCTTGTGAATCCCAGTTGCCCCAATGGGAAAGCTTCGGAAGAGTGGATAGTACTCCTGGCTTGCTGGAAAGTAGGATCTTTGTGCATACATGTGCCTCGAATCCTGCTTCGAAGGATCTGTCTTGCTGTGTCTCATACCTTGGAGCAAACGGATAGGTGGAGCAGCATGAGCAATTGACTGCTTGGCGTTGCATGAGACTTAGTTAGCATCGGCACTGAAGCGGTAGAAGCGGATATGTTTCTGCGCCCCTCGGAGATTCTCAGTCGTATCCACTTGCTTTCAACGGAGCTGAGTGCCAATGTCGGACCAGCTCGTGGAAATGGAGTAGAAGCCTGTTGCCTGCAAACCGGGACAAAACTTGGTCTATCGTGCGGTGACCACAATGCAGAACTTACCAAGTGTACCGTGCCAGTGGTTCGTTACGCTGAACATTTGACGCAGCGTTGAGACTGTAATGTTGCGGTGTTTTCCTGCTGCTTCCATCGCTCTTCCTCTCTTTGAAACTTACTTCTCTCTTTTTGCTCGTGTTCGTGAGGACCACCCTGCGCTCATCTGTCAATGGCGAACCGGCAAATTGACAACGCGAATACCTGTCGCATATTGTTTGAAATGGCACTCAGGCCGCCTGCCAGGAACGACGTCTCGTGGCGGGTTTTCTCGGATAATCAGCCGAATGGTTTGACTGGCTGGCTGATCCGCGATGGCCGATGAAGTTCGACCAACGAACGTATAGAGTGTCGTGTCTGTCAAGGGGTGAGAGTCAAGAGGTTGATCGATTGTGGAGACCGATTGTGCGCAGCATACAAGACGAGTCTAAGTCTCTGTGCCCGGCGAAAGGAAAGGCTTCGAGATCAGGAGGAAGTAGCCAAATGGGCTAGGGAGTGGCTTCTCAGCGCCGTAGAGTCGGTCTTTAAGAACTAGACTTGAGCTGAATCCGACGCTATTGCTCTGTTGCAAGATATTCACGCGCGGCTGATAAGGGAGTGTCTCTCCTCAAGTTTTGCATTGCCTCATCTGATGGCTAATGCGCCTCAATGACCGTTCCTTTGCTCTGCTCGTCCACAGGTTTCTCTAGCCCATCGACCCTGAAATCCTCGCTATGTACCTGCTCCTTGGTCGTTTGCTTCTCCTCCGCTGCCTGCTTTGTCTGCTCCGCCCTGATCTTCCCCAAAATTTCTGGATACCACCTCTCACCCACATCAGGATGGCTCTTGACGCGATTCCACAAAGTCGCCTCCCCCAAATGCCCCCACCTCCCCTTCTCAAACGTAAACTCGACATCACTTCTCCCCGCTCTCCCCATCCTCCTCTTCTCCTCCCTTGTTGCCTCTGGAACCTCGACACTTTCAAAGGTGGCATCGTAGCTCACTCCCTGGAAAAAGGGGACACTAAATCTCGGGCCTAGACCTGCTTGCGGGGATAGTACGCGATGCGTGGTGCTGGTGCAGACCCCCGAAGTGAGGGCCTCAAGGCCTTGGCCAATTGCCACGACAAGGGTACCTTTGAGTGGGGGACAGTCGATCCAGGCGCCCGCGAGGTTTTGGGCTTGGAGGCCGGTGTGAGGGGGCACTTGCAATAAGTAGGAAGTGAGCATTGAATCCTTATGTGGCCCGACACCTTGGGATTGGTGCCCTGGAAGAGAAGCCGTGTCCGGGTATTTGACGATCTTAAGCTTGTGTTGTTGGTCTTTGTCGAAGAAGCGGTTAAAGGCTGTTGCGGGAAGGCCAAGAGCTTCAGCGATCAAAGACGTGAATTCACGAGAGAGGGCAGACATTTGGGAGACGTAGGATTCGTAGGTTGGGCGGAAGGAGGGGAGAGAGTTGGGGTCGGGCCATTGATTTGGAGCGAGGAGATTGTGGTAGAGAGGATCGGTCGGTTTAGGAAGAGGGTGAGGGGTTGAGAGATCGATTTGTTCGCGCCAGTCGGTTGCGCAGGCGGTTACTTCGTTGCCGAGTTTGTTGTAGCCTGAGGTAACAAGGTTAGTTGAACGATAGCTGGCGATTGTGGGATGGAGGTTATACCGAGAAAGCTTGGGACATTCTTCATCTGGATCTCGAGCTTCTTCTCTTCTGGCAGATCGAAGAAAGCTTTACCTTGCGAGACGACATCCTGAATCAAGGCCTCGTCAATACCAGTGTTCTTGATATAGAGGAAGCCAACCTCGAGCAGGGCAGTTCTAAGAGACTCGAGGAACGTAGGCTTGGCCTGGGGATCTCGTGCAAGGGAAAGGTCGAGGATTGGAATCGAGCTGAATGACATGGCTGTTCTACGGTTTTTTATCTCAATGTTCGAGCAGGTTGATGTGTGATTGACAAGTCTTAGAAGCGCTTGCTATGTATCGGCAATGCGGGGCGGGAATGGCGCAAACTTGGGTGTGGGGTCGGTTATCTGCCCGGACACCCTGACAAGGGCCCGTGTAAAGTAGATCCGAGAGACAACCACGTGACAATCCAACGAAATCGACCTATGCAGCATATTTTGGTCTGACAGTAAAAGAGAACGAAAAAGAGAACCAAACAGGGATCAAATACTCGTTGTGGACTGACGAGAGAGACATAGAGATGGGAAAGCCTGGGTGGCAAGGCAATCCTCGTTATCATTTAGTATACTCCTTTTGGAGCAGTCTTGCAATCGTCTGCAGCTGGATGTTACTTGTACCCTCATAGATAGCCCCAATTTTACTGTCCCGGAACATTTTCTCCGCAATGCCCTCTCGGACGAATCCCATGCCACCCATCCACTCAATGGCTTGTCCGCTCACACGGCCAGCAACCTGTGAAGCATATAGCTTCGCCATGGCAGCATCTTGTACAAAGTCCTCGCCAGCTTCTTTTTTCCGAGATGCGTTGTATACCAGGGCACGAGCTGCGGCGATCTCAGTCCAGGCTTGGGCCATTTGATGTTGCATGCCCTGGAACTCGCCAACGAGCTTCCCAAACTGTTTACGATCATTCCAAACATATCTGTGGTCGTAAGCAACGACTTAAAATTCGGAATGGGGAGAGAAAGTGATCTTACCGAGCAGCATTCTCCCAAGCCCCAAGAGCAAGTCCTGTCATTTGTGCAGCAATGCCAATCCTGCCCTCGTTCAAAAGTCCCATAGCATATTTGTATCCTTGGCCTTCCTCGCCAAGAAGCTGGTCCTTCGGTATCTCCACATCATCAAAGTTGATTACACACGTACTACTCGCCCTTATCCCTAGCTTCCTTTCTTTCTTAGCTATAGAAAACCCCTTATTACTCTTTTCAACCACAAAAGCTGTGATGCCTCTATAACCTTTGCTTGGATCAAGGTTAGCAAAAACAATGAAGAAGTCAGCTTCCATCGAGTTAGTGATCCACATCTTTGAGCCATTGATCATATAACCTGACGAAGTCTTCTCTGCTTTCGTTCTTAAAGCGAACGCATCAGAACCTGATGCTGGCTCGGACAAGCAGAAGGAACCAACTGTCTCTGTAGCTAGTCGGGGAAGCCATTTCCGCTTTGACTCGGATGTGCCGTACTTCAGTATCGCCGTGTTGACCAAAGTATTGTGTACGTCTACCAGGACGCTGACACTGGGGTCGACTCTCGCTAGCTCTTCTATACCGACTATACCAGCGGTAAAGTTCATTCCTGCTCCACCGTACTCCTCAGGGATCTCAATACCCATCAGTCCCTGCTCGAAAAGTTGTTCGACCAGTGCAGGATCCATCTTCTCTGCCTCGTCCATTTCTCGGACCCTGGGCGATATAACTTCGGACGCGAATTTGGCAACAGACTCTTTCATCATGACCTCCGTCTCGGACATGTGGGAAATAGGCGTAGGGGGGACGGCAGATATGTCCATGACATCTGCCAGTCTCCGCCGAGGCGTAGTAGAGAGGGGACGAATACTGGTCTAAACGTAAGCCCTTAGAAGAGGTTGGCTAACACAATCCATAGCATACCATTGGGCTGGTCGTGATGCTGTCCGGGGGCATGCTGTACGGCGGGAAGATGAAGCGCGGGCAAGAGGCCGTAATGATTTTGCTAAAGAGGCCATAATGTACATTGATACTAGGTGTGTTCTGTAGGCCTTCCTAAATAAACCTGTAGAAAATTAACGCGAGATGTAGCATGTACCAAGGCGGTCGTCAGATAAGTAGCGAATCGCCTTCAACTCGACCTCGGCGAATTGGGACGGGCGTTCTCGACCAACCAAAACAGGTGACAAGCATATATATGCTTCACCATGTGATAATGCCTTAGCTTTGGATACAACCAAGGTGTAGATCTCAAAGGTGGACTGGGGGCGTTGTAGAGACAGCGCACAGCCACAGTCAGCCACAGATGACGCTCTACCCCTCCTTCCCTGCGGCTGCACTGTTGACTTTTTAAATCTTGATAGGGCGCTCATTGCTTGACATTTGTGCAGATAAACGAAATTCAAACCCTTTTAAATCCCTTCACTCCCTCGATCCTTGAACAAAATCCTCTGTCGTAACGTATACTCCTGAACATTCACGGTGTGTGTAACAAAAACCTATCAGGAAAGGACTTACCCTGCCCCACTACGATCATAATGTCGGCCGGCCACAATGACCCAAGGCTGCTCTACAGCGTCGGCAATATCACTGCCTACCATATACAAAATGGTGAAGAGTCACCGCTTAGCACTTCTGGACCGCAGACGCTCTCGTTGTTGATGGTCCCCACTTCTTCTCCATTCGCAGACCTCTCCTCTGCCGACCCACAGAGCGCAGCTCCAGAAGAGGATTTCTACCTACATCTCCATCTTCCGCCAGAGTTGGATCTATCTCTTCCCGCTACAACTCAGATATATCATCAGCCTCCTCGCAGCTACCTCATCCCGCGATGGGACCTAGGACCAGACAGCGGGGCCTTTACACGTATAGAATTCCCAAAGATCGGGAATGGGCCTGGACAGGTTACGCAGGAGGATATTGACACTTTTGAGACAATACTAGCTCAATGTACCGCATTTCTAGAACGTGCGAGCCCACCCCAAGGGAAAGGGGGAAGCCAGTACAACCCTGCCGATTTTGGCCCTGGTGAAGGGTACGTAGGAACTGGTCATGGTGATTCCAAGACAGGACACATTGTTTTAATTGATGAAGAGAATGGCTCTGTCGGTACGAATTATCTTTTCCTTGCTAGCCATTCTTTGCAATAAGACATACTCACCATAGTAGTGGGAGAGTTAGGGCAAGGATTCAATGTTGTCGAGGGTGCTGATATCAAACATGGCTCAAAGAGTAAGGTCAATATTCCGATTGCCGACAGTTAAACATGCTAATGGCAACGTTAGACCCAGTCGAGATCGAATTACCGCAAGAAGGAGGAAACAACCAGATCAACATTACCAATGCATCCGAAGAGTATCTTAGGATGTCCAAGCATCCCGCTTACAAGGACTCAACCCTAGTACAGAATGCCGCGGTGGCATCTCGACTTATCGTTACAAGTAGCGGATACTTGGCGAACGCAATCAACTCAGGAGCCGATGCCTTTACCAAGAAGACGAAGCCGGCCCCTAAGCCAATGACGTTTACACCAACTACACAAGCGAGGGTTAGGAAGCTCAACAATCTCACCGAGGGTGCTGTCGGGCTCTCTGCCAAGACGATTGGCCAAATCAATAGACATGCACAGAATGTCGGAGCAGCCATGACACGTCGTGGCGAGCAACAGAAGAAAGCCAAAGGTGGATTTGACAAGCACGGCCGCCCAATTGATGACTACAAGCCGGGTCTCATGAACAAAGCCATGATGGCTTTTTCCACTGTTGCGGATGGCGTCGATCAAGCTTCACGCAATCTGTTAGCATCTGGATCAACCGCAGCAACTACCGTCGTCGGGTACCGGTACGGAGAAGAAGCGCGACAAGTTGCGGGTGGTTTAGCTGGAGGCGTTAGGAATGTCGGCCTCGTCTACGTCGATGCAGCTGGAGTGTCACGCCGAGCAGTAATCAAATCAGTCGCCAAGGGAATGGTATGTGTCATCTTTTCTTTCTGCAGGTTCGAGATGCAAGAGGCTAATTCTGTCTTTTCAGGTTGTTGGCAAAGCTCCCGGTGGAGGCGACTTGGTCGTCGGTGGTGGAGACGGTGGCGTTGTGCCTCCCGAAGCAATGCGCGGCGACCCCAAAGCTGGAGTTGCGAATCAGAAGCTTCCCGGTACGGGTCAGCCTGGTGTTAACGCACCTGGCGTCGGTGAAGTTGGGTTCGGCAACTCTGCACCTCCGGCTTATAGCAGCGGACTCGGAGAGCCTCTCGGTACACAGGGACTCCAAGGTCACGACTCAAAGCGGTGATTTCGAAAAGAAGATGGGCTGGCGTTGAGTGATTTGCAATTCTTAGATAGCTAGTGGTTACTGGCATGAGAGGTTCCGTGATGGAGGCGTGCTTTCACATGATACACTCTTCTTTCAATTTGCGCTGCATGCACGACATTTCTTATTCGGCAGCGTTTCTGTATACTTGAAACACGGAAACTTGACAGTATTATTGTGGCGGCAGTCCGCAGATAAGGCATGCAAGGAGGCACAGTAGTACGTAGCAGGAGTACACACTACTTACCAGCATGAAAACACCATTGAGCATGTGTTTCTGAGGATGACTTTTGGCGCGGTGTCGTGCAGGGACGATTCTGTTCCCAAGGCTACGCTCTATCTACGAACCAAACATGGGGGTTGCCGTTATGCTTTTGCTATGCGAATAAGTGTATAATAAGTGAGAAGGAGAAAGCATGCATGCTTGACCTCACAACCTGAGCGTAGTTTAGACATGCTCCAGTAAATCTATAGAAACGTCTGAAACAAAGGAGACTCGAGTACACTATTCATAGATATGCAACACCGAGGTAGAAGAGTCCATGAAGAAAAAGAGAAGACCGAACAACTGCGCGCTTGATGATGCGAAACCAAGCAGCGCATAGGCAGGGAAGCATTAGAGCCACTGGACGATGGAGGATGAACTGGCGACGCGATAGCCATGACTACAGTACCTTACCTTACGGAATACTCTAGGTGGTAGTCAGTAGCCGCCCTGTGGGGGGGATTGAGAGCATGTTGAAAAGGCAAACCCCAAAGATAACCCCAGACTCTTTCAATGCCATCTCATACATAGCAGGAACACCATTCGAAAGAGGACACATTAAACGTTGACAAGATACCTTATCTATTCAAATGTCAGATGTGCAATCAATAAAAGCCCCCTTTTGCGCAAACGCGCCTTCCCTGTCCTTAACCGACCGGGAAATTGGCCCTTTGTCGAGCTACCGTAGTACTTTCAAGAACAACAATAACCACCACCACCTCCACCACCACCACCACCACTACCACCACTACCGAAGCTCAACGTCAACCCTCGCCCCTCCTCCCCTCAGGCCAGGCCGCTCAATCGGCTTCTCGGGGCCCTCTCACGGCGTCAATCTTCTCTAATGATAGCCGGCTAGCATCATTCCCGAATTGTCGTAGTCGTTCCTTTGTCACGCTCCTTCTTTGGGTCTCTGTTGATACGGTGGCCGTTCACTCGGGTCGCTCTTCTTCACAACCATTTTTAATATTTGGAAAGGACTTCTTGTGTCACTCTACAAGGTTTGTTGTACCCATGTACTCCCAGAAAAACAAAATAACCCCCAGCCAATGAACAGCTTTTTCCAGGGCTCATCCTGTCTGGCATCAGCGCAATGATAAAAGTATCCTGCGACCTTCAATTCTTCACGAGCAAACCCAAGCTTGTTTGAGTATACTACACTGCAACCTCGCCCATTCCTATCAACCTATCGTACCTCCGGCAAGCTATCGAGCATCACATTATTCTACAACGTACAACGGACCAGGTGAATCGTCTGAGGAATTTAGAGCGTCTACACCGAGGTTGGAGAGAGTGTGAGGGGCTTTCCGAAGAGTGCTGTTGAATACCAGCAGTCCATCATTTCACTTCTCTGCAGAATATACTGTGGCACGCAGCCTCAGGGTGGGCTTTTCGCACGAGGCATTAGCAACAATATCTAAACTCGGCTGTGCAGTGCTCTACGCCAGCTGCAAATAAGAGAAACGTGGCCAAGAGTGCTGTTCAAGTGAGCTCTGGTAAGCCTACGATGCAAGTAGCTTCCACACAAACACAGGCACCGGGCCCACCAGGCGCATACACAATTGATCCATCACCAGCGTCGCGGCGCCAATACTTGCAGCAATCTCCTCAATCCGGGGAGACACCACGCGCTCAATCGAGTACGCGGTCTGGGAGTTCACCACATTCTTCAAAACGGCCATCAAGAAGACCTAGCGATAATGCACCCCAATTAGGCAACTCTGAAAACGCGCCACTGGCACAGTACCAGTCACCACCTAGCGCTCATCTCTCGGCACCAGATACACCTCGCGCTCCCGACAGCTCAATGGCCAATCAATCTACTCCGTTGTCATCCTCCACTGTGGCCTCATCTCCATATCAGCAATCACGAAGAGAGGGACGAGGGCAGCAACAGCAGCAAAGGAGTCCACCGTTTGAACCTCCACCAAGAACATCTTCAAACCAAAGAGGCCATGGCGCGAACCTGTCATCCAACCCATCCTTGGGCGAAAGAACTGTTCCCTATAGATCCGTGAATAGAGCAGTCGACGACCGTCCTTCGTCTTCCCGTACTGCCAATACAAGTGGTGGACGAAATCTTGAAGATAGAGAAACCTTATATCCTGAGAGTCGTGTTGCTGGGAACGAGCGCGAAGTAGCACCTGATGCAGCCTCCGGAGCGGCAGCTGGAGCTCGGTCAAGACGGAGGGGGCCAGCATCCCCCGAGGGGCCACAGCGAGCAATAAGTACTCGAGAAGCCGGTGCGCACCAATCGCCTTCTGCCGTCCAAAGTCGGTCCGCTTCGAGCGTAGCTGTTGCGACACCACCTACCAGGCCTCCGAAAGAAGCAAGCCCAATTATCAACCGTGTCGTAGTTACAGACCCGCAGATTGATATTGAGCGTGAGCAGGAGCGGCAAGCGGAGGCCGTACCTGACCTGGGGCGGGTAGCGAGTGAAAAGGTCGAGGATGGAGGCAGAGGGGCTGGACAGCGTCGACAAGACTATTCTACAAGTGCAGCACGAAGGAAAGATACAAAATTCGGCGAATACGTACTTGGACAGACTTTGGGAGAGGGCGAGTTCGGCAAAGTTAAGTTGGGCTGGAAGAAGGATGGAAGCGTTCAGGTAGCTATCAAGCTCATTCGGCGCGAGAGTCTTGGAACGAATCCCAGTCGGCTTCCCAAGATCTACCGCGAGATATCCATATTGCGAGAACTATCCCATCCAAACATTGTTCGTCTACACGAGATGGTTGAAACTGATAAATACATCGGCATCATCCTCGAGTATGCATCTGGTGGTGAATTGTTCGACTACATTTTGACACACCGTTACCTCAAAGATCATGCCGCTCGTAAACTTTTTGCACAATTGGTGTCTGGAGTTGGTTACCTGCACAAGAAAGGGATTGTACATCGGGATTTGAAGCTGGAAAATCTCTTACTGGACCGGAATCGGAACATAATCATTACAGATTTTGGCTTCGCTAATACGTTCAATCCTCGGGATGAACTGAGTGATGAAATTGAGTATAATTTGACGAATCGTGACTTCGTCAAGAGAAACGATCTGGAACGGATAGTCAACGGAAGCCGAAAAGGCGATCTAATGCAGACGAGCTGTGGAAGCCCGTGCTACGCTGCTCCCGAGCTTGTGGTGACTGATTCGTTATACACAGGACGGAAAGTGGATGTCTGGAGCTGTGGAGTCATCTTGGTAAGTTTTTGTCGGCCATGTTGTTCCTGATTTCTAATAAATCTATAGTATGCTATGCTGGCTGGATATCTCCCCTTTGACGACGACCCTGCCAATCCAGAAGGCGATAACATCAACTTGCTCTACAAATACATTGTATCCACTCCCCTAACGTTCCCGGAGTATGTCACTCCACATGCCCGTGACTTACTGAGAAGAATCCTGGTCCCGGATCCAAGAAAGCGAGCAGACCTTTTCGAGGTTGCAAGGCACAGCTGGTTGAGCGAATACGCTCATGTTGTCTCACACGTCACAAGCAGTACGACGACTGTTGGCGAAATTGCGAACGCCACGATCACATCAGGTAGGGCGTCTATCCGGCGATCATCATTTATTCCACCTCATCTAGCAAATATTATATCCTGCATTTCTTGTACATATCAAGCTGACCTAACATCAACAGATCAACAAGATGCTCCCTTGCTAGCCCGCAGTGCTTCGGTAAGAGAGCCGACAAAAACACAGCCTTCGAATATGTCTCCTGTCGGCGGATTGAGCCATCAGGGGAAGTTAGACCCCGAGCAGTCCGTAGACAGGACAAAGCCATCGAGAGACAAGCGGAGGACTGTGCAGGTCGAATATGTTGCGCCTCAATCTCAGACAGTAAGAGGGGAGGGAACTCCATCAATACAGTCGCCAGCTACGGTTGGATCGACTTCAGCTGCTGCACCTAGCTCATCAAAGACCCGCGCGAGAGCTGGCAGTGAAGGTCCCGAGGGTGTTCGCCAGGCCAGTGCAGCCGCTGCAATGTCGAAGCCTCTGCCGCAAGAGCCATCCATTGCCGACTATTCGCTGCCATACCACCCCGGGTTCTCAGGCTCCACCAAAACTCAACAACGACCAAGCGGCCCACAACAAGTAATGGCGCCGCCCACCCGGCCGGCGAAAGACGTCCCTCGGTCGACATCAGATTATCTCGGTTTTTCCGGTCCTCTTTCCACATCAACTGTAGCAAGGCCTACTACTGGGGGTTCGATGTCTTCGGCTGGTAGGCTACCATCTCGTGGCAACTCTTACAGCCAGCCTCTTGCTCCAACAGTAGCTGCTACAAATGCACAAGGACGGCTTGCACAGCCCAAGAATGGCAAACAATATAACATTTCGGGGCCCATTCCTCAGACCGAGTATTACTTTCAAGAAGGATCTATGGGACGTCCGAGTACTCAGCAGTACGGGCAGCCAGTCCCTCTTACATCACGGCAAGACCAATCGCGGGGTCACAAGCGTTCGAACACGCTAGGCAGTGTCTTCAGCAGATCTGGATCGTTCTTTGGCAGTCGATCACAAGCTCCTCAAGAGCAGATTAAACCGCAGCAAGAGAAGAAATACCCGCCAACAAGCATGAAGGCTCCTATCGCCTCTGACAGTCCCCGTCAGTCTACAGACTCTCGCCGATCTAGCTCATTCGGATTTGGACGGAAGAACAGTGATCTACGAAAAACTGGAGACTCTGGGAAACAAGAAAAACCCAGAAGATTTTCTCTTCTCCCTGCCTCGTTCTCCTTCAAAAGCTTTACAGGAAGTGCAAAAGATCAGTCAACAGAAAACATATTGCCGGTATCTGAGCGTCGGCCTTCAGCTGTTCATCAACAACCTCCGACTAGCCGAGGTCAACCTCGCCCGTCTACTATGGCATATGGTAGAGGCCAGAGCCAGTCCAATAACCCTAGGAAGGAGGAGAGTCTGCCCGCCGGATACGATGGGTATGATGGGCAAAGAGAGCGCGCTCGAGAAAGCTCCACACAACAAGCGAGAAGGAGCAATGCGCCGTCACGCAGTGCACCTCCAACCCAGCAAACCAGTTACGGAAGTCCGCAGTACGTTTCCCAGCAAGATCCTTACGCTCCGATTCAGGTACCTGCAGGGCAATCATACCTTCTTGGTGAATCTGGCACCCCAACGGAATCTGAAGTTTCGCTTGGTATAAGTCAGCAACGTGCTCCCTATCCTCATGGCTTCGGTGAATACGATGACGAACCTCGCCCATCGATACAACAAAGCCGGAGTGGGCGGGGAGCCGGGGTTTTGCAAAAGGATAACAGGAGATTTGCAGACGCTTACGAGCAGGGGCAAGGCGGGGGCCATCATGCCGGAAGCTCGGGGGCGGCCAAGAGAGTAATGGACTTTTTCAGAAGAAGAGGGAAGGCAAGGGCTGGAGATGAACGTGTTTAAAACGTTACCTTGGTTGTCCAACTCGTACGACCTCATCGCTTGGAATCTCCATCATACTTTTTCATAGCATCCACCAACAGCATTTAGCTCCTTTTCTTTCATTTCTGGATAGCATGATCGGTTTCTATTGTACATTCCCCACGCTGGCTGTTGTTTGAGCTCGATAGGGGCTTACTTTCTGGGGGCGTCTTGCTCCTATTGGTGCGAGCAGAGAGACTAGAAGGAGCATCTCTCGGTCTTGCAACGAGATCTTGGCAATGGCGCTGAGCGTAAGCATGGTAATGGTGGTTTCACGTACAGGTAATTGTTGCGGTCCTTGTGATAGATACCACTGGGGTCTTTAGAATTAGGAGAATAGCTTTGGCGGACGAGCCTACAACACAGTTGAACTCCTCGGTCTTTCAATCCTACCTACGTGTCGGGGGTGCGAAGCATGATTGTTTCCGTTGTTGTCCGTTTCACACGTGACCTCGCGGGAGATGCGGGGGAGAGACCGAGAGAACCGAACAAACGTCCGCCATCCTCGTCTGCACCCCTCTCTCTCAGCGCGGGGTACTCTCTACTTGACCAGCAACGCCCTGATCGCGTCTGCCCCCCCCAATCTGCGGCATCTTCCATGAGTGGCCAACTTTATGTTTCCCGGAATGAATACCTCCGCATGATGTGGTGAGTCGACGGTCTTGAAGGTAGGTCTATTCTATAGAGACTCATAGCAATCGACAGTGTCTGTGGGATGGGATTGAGGCAAGATCGGCCGATTGATACCTTGCTCTCCGTAGGCAGCTGAGTGCCACGATGCAAGGGAGCTTGCTACTATTTTCCCTTGAAACTTTGACCGGTTCATCACCTTTTGCGAGAACCCGCCGCCCGTCTTTCCCAATCGGTGTTACTGCTACCTTCCATTGCTTGAACTACCAATGCAGTGGGCTCAACTTCGTCATAGCTCGAGGAGCAAGAGAAAGTACATAATGGAGACCGCGTTGCGGGGCCTCGAGTATGTCTTTCTCTGCTCCTCATCCGCCTCAAATACTATCAGAGCTTTTCAGATTACCCCAGCCATTGGCTGCCTCTACGTTCTTTTCGTTCTCGCATATTCGCTGCGCTGGCTGAAGCTACGCCCTGTGCAAGGAGCAGTCATGTTTACTTCGCCGTTGTCCATTGTCAATGCCTTTATCTTCCTCACACTTCAGCTGAGCAAGATAACTTATGGCCAAACCGCGGGTCTTGCTACAACGACAGGTAGCGATGGAGCTGGAGCTACTTCCGCAGCGTCTGGAGCATCCATGAATTCACCTGCAGCTGTAGCAGTCAATGGCACTACCACATCGTTCAGACCGTTATTCACTGTACCACCATCAGCTTCCGTTGGCGCCACATTGGTCCCCAACATACTCGATCCTGAAGCAGTCGATGCCCAGTCCGTATGCCCGGGATACGCTGCTTCGAACGTGGTTCGGACGCCATATGGACTCACTGCGACCTTGGCACTAGCCGGCAAAGCGTGCAATGTGTACGGAACAGATATCGAAAAGCTAAATCTAACCGTTCAATACCAGTCTGCAGATCGCCTTTCTGTGAGAATTTTTCCCGCCGTCATCGATGCGTCTAATTCCTCTCACTATTTACTGCCAAATAATCTGATTTATCAACCCACAATAGACGCTGACGCCAATAGCACGGCCTTGACCAATGATCTTCAATTCGTATGGAGCAATGACCCTAGTTTCTCATTCTCTGTCTACAGGCTATCGAATGGTGATACTTTATTTTCTACTGTTGGCACGAAATTGATATTCGAGAACCAGTTCGTGGAATTTGCCAGCTCTTTACCTGAGAACTACAATCTGTATGGCTTGGGCGAGACAATTCACGGCTTAAGGTTAGGTAATAATTTTACCAAGACAATCTATGCTGCAGATGTCGGAGATCCAATTGATTAGTCCGTCTTCCTCCTCTGCAGAAGCTCTGTCTGACTATCTTATAGCAACATATACGGTTCGGAACCTTTCTACCTCGATACAAGATACTACGAAAAAGATTCCACAGGTAACCTCACCCTCGTAACCAGCAACAGCACGAATGCCACAAATGATTATTTTTCATACTCGCATGGAGTATACAACCGGAACGCCCATGGCCAGGAGATATTGCTACGTCCTACCAACATCACATGGCGTGCGATTGGAGGAAGCATAGACCTGTACTTTTATGCTGGACCGACACAGCCGGAGATCACGTCGTCTTTCCAAAAGAGTAGTATTGGTCTGCCTGCAATGCAGCAATACTTTACATTTGGCTTCCATCAATGCCGATGGGGTTACCAGAATTGGTCTGTTGTACAGGACGTAGTCAACAATTATGAGGAATTTGGCATTCCGTTGGAGACCATATGGTATGACAGGAGAGCCGCTTTTTGTATATGGAAGCTCACACAGAAGCAGGACCGATATCGACTACATGAACCAGTACCGGGATTTCGATAACGATGCGATTAGATTCAATTATTCGGTTGGCGAGCGGTTTTTGAACTCTCTGCATGCATCTGGCCGTCATTACGTTCCTATCATTGACTCAGCTATCTATGTCCCGAACCCTAATAATGCCAGTGATGCGTATGCCTCTATATCCGAGAGTCTAATGTTCGAAAGCTTACATGTCTATAGGTATGCGACATACAACCGCGGGAACGCTTCAAGAGCGTTCATGACTAATCCTGATGGCAGCCAATATATTGGTGAGGTATGGCCTGGGTATACTGCATTCCCAGATTGGCTCAGCGCTGGTGCTGGAGAGTGGTGGATCGACGAGATGGTGACATGGCACAACAAGCTCGCTTTTGATGGAGCTTGGATCGACATGTCTGAAGTCTCCTCCTTCTGTGTTGGGTCCTGTGGGTCGAACAATATTACTATGAACCCCGTGCTTCCAGGCTTCCCTCTCGGAGCACATGTGTATGGGTACCCAGAGGGTTTTAATAAGACCAATGCCACGGAGTATGCTGCGGATGCCACTGCTTCGTCAATCGCAGCAGCCAGTTCCACTTCTGCTTCTTCGTCTACCGCGTCTCCCAGTTATCTGCGCACGACACCAACGCCTGGTGTTCGGGACGTAAATCACCCGCCATATGTAATCAACAACGTCCAGGGCGACCTTGCAGTCCATGCCGTCTCTCCTAACGCCACTCACGCAGACGGAACCCAAGAATACGACGTGCACAACCTCTTTGGCCATCAAATCTTAAATGCAACCTATCAAGCTCTTCTCCGCGCTATCCCTGGAAAGCGTCCATTTATCATTGGGCGTTCTACGTTCCTAGGGAGCGGTATGTTCGCGGGCCACTGGGGCGGAGATAATGCTTCACTCTGGGCATACATGTTCTTCTCCATCCCGCAAGCCCTTCAATTCTCCCTCTTCGGCATCCCCATGTTCGGTGTCGATACTTGCGGCTTCAACGGAAACACGGACGAAGAGCTCTGTGGTAGATGGATGCAACTATCTGCGTTCTTTCCGTTCTACCGCAATCATAACATGATTGGTGCCATATCTCAGGAAGCCTATCAATGGTCTTCGGTTATTGATGCCTCAAAAACGGCAATGAATATCCGCTACCAGCTCCTACCCTATATGTACACCCTCTTCTACCTCGCCCACAACACTGGCAGCACTTTTATGCGCGCTCTAGCGTGGGAGTTCCCCGACAACCCCTCCTTGGCTGCAGCAGACAGGCAATTCTTCCTCGGTCCAGCCATCCTGGTCACGCCGGTGCTAGACCAGGGCGCTACGAGCGTGGACGGCGTCTTCCCCGGCGCAGGCAAGGGCACCATCTACTATGACTGGTACACGCAATCTCCCGTCAACGCTTCGGCAGGTCAGAACGTGACCATCCCCGCCCCAGTCGGTCACATCCCCGTCTACATCCGCGGCGGGCACGTCCTGCCGACCCAGGAACCCGCACTCGTCACCCGCGACGCCCGCAAGAATCCGTGGGGTTTACTTGTTGCTTTGGGCACCGAGGGTACCGCGAGCGGAAGTCTGTACATTGACGACGGCGAATCTCTAGTTCAGAACGCGACCCTTTATGTCGAGTTCACGGCCTCGGCCAACGCTTTGCACGCCTCTGCGCGGGGAACGTATATGGACACTAACCCGCTTGCCAACATCACGGTGATGGGTGTGCAGCAGAGCATGACGAATGTGACGCTGAATGGCGTGGGCGTACCGAGTAGTTGCGTCAGCTATAATAGCACGAGCCAGGTGCTGAGTGTGGTGGGCCTGAAGAATGCTACGGCTGGAGGGGCGTGGGCGAAGGATTGGGTGATGGAGTGGGCGTAGAGGAATGGCGGAGAGTGCATGGACAAGGGAATGGGGTGTCAATTACGGTGTGATGAAATGGATACCTGAACGATTGGAAATTGAAAAATCTTGGACACGTGGTGATGACTCGATAGAAGTGAAAAGAAAGAAAAATCACTCAAGCAGGATGGACTATCATCTTCCCCAATTCTCCTCCCGCAACTCACATCTCCCATCTCCACTCCCATCTCCCATCCCCCATCTCCCATCTCCACTCCCCCCCCCCTCCCTCCCCCCCCCGGCTCCCTCCCAGTAACCTACCTACCTACCTACACTACCTACCGTCGACCCCAATTCCCAAAAGCGAAAAACTCATCCTGCGCAACACCACCACTCTTCTTTCCCAGAAAAAGACCCCCACCCACCCACCAGTCAAGAAGAGCCTTGACACATCAGCGCTCTCGCTTTTTGTTCCAATGGATTAAGGTTCTTTGCTACGAGGAAGGAGTGTGTGTGTGTGTATTTGGGGGTTTGGGGGTTTTTGGGGTTTTTGGGGATGGATGGGTGGGTAGGGAGGTAGGGTGGTGGGTTGGGATGTTGGTTGGTTGGGAGGTGGGTGGGTGGTTGGTTGGTTGGGGAGGTTGGTTGGTTGGTAGGGTGATGAGGGTGATGAGGGGGGTTGGTGGGTGGGAGGTTGGTGGGTAAGGAGGTAGGGTGATGAGGGAGAATGTAGTGGGGGTGAGATGGGGGGGTGATGAGGGGGTGATGAGGGAGGGAGGTAGGGTGGTAGGTGGGTAGGTAAGGAGGTAGGTGGGTAAGGAGGTAGGTGGGTGGGTAGGTGGGTAGTTGGGTAGGTGGGTAAGGAGGTAGGGTAGGGTAGGTGGGTGGGAGGTTGGTGGGTGGGTAGGGAAGTTGGTGGGTAGGTGGGTAGGTAGGTAGGGTGGGTGGGGAGGTAGGTAGGTGGGTAAGGAGGTAGGGTAGGGTGATGAGGGGGGTTGGTGGGTAGGTGGGTAGGTGGGTGGGTAGGTGGGTGGGTGATGAGGGGGGGAGGTAGGTGGGTGGGTGGGTAGGTGGGTAGGTAGGGTGATGAGGGAGAATGTAGTGGGGGTTTTGGGTGTAGGGTTTTTTGTGTGTGTTTTTTTGGTTTTGGTGGTGGTGGAGATGGAGGCATGGTGTTTGGGTAGGGTGGATGGGATGGATGGACTGAGAGGATTGGTGTATCGATATGCAGATGAAAAAAGGGAAATAAGTAGCTGAGAGAGAGGGCAGAGGATGATGGAAAAGGAGGATCGTGGCATTAATGGGGATTTTTCTTCTTCTTCTACATATTGTGGTTGTTTAAGATGGGAGTTAAGAGGTTCGGTTTTGAGCGATTGGGCATGGGTGCTATCTATACTGTAGTTGGTTGACAGAGTAGGGATGTACATCTGACATGCTCGTTCTCTTCGATGTTTTTTTCAAAAAGAAAAAAGGGCAGAGCTACAGTACACCTATCTGGAGCATGCATTTGCTAGTCGTTATCAATTAGCTATGGAGGTTCTTGCCGCGATGTGGAGGCAGCTTTATTTTCCCTTCATGAAGAGATCGGACTGAGTATGTTTTATAGGTTCAAATCAGAGTTCGAGACGGCGTCTTCCATGCCGGTCTTTCAGTCATCCGTATGGACCGATAGCCTTTTGATCATGAGAAATCGAGAAAGCTACCCTTCCTCGCTGCTAAACTATCCACAGATCGTTGTCCTTTGCCATAGCTTCTGATCTATGAGGGGGATCAGTACGTATAGCTACATTATTGTTTCTGGAGGGTTCGATTTCACGTACATCCCAGCAAGCACCACTTATATGTCCACCGAGTTTACGACAAACGACTTCTGTGATATACTTCCGGCTCAGTTTCAAGCTCTGCCGTCTTCTGCGTGGTGCGCACTTCCGTCTGGCCGTTTGGTTTTCATGCCTGCACAGGTGGGAGAATAGTCGTAGTTCTCTGTCGAGATAGGAACGGCAACTTGGTGGTCGAGAAATGAGCTTATTCGGATTCCTAGGACAGTGCCTAGTGGTTTGTATAGAATTGAACGCGGCCCTTTTCGCTCGATTGTGTTCTCGATAATCGACTGCACTACGTTTCCGAAGCCGCCGCTTATTCCCTTTCTGTCATTGCCAATAGCTTCCTCGTGAATCCTACAGTCTCTTGAAGAAATTCCTTTGGTTTGTGAAGCTCATCCATACGCAGGGTACGTATCTTGGAATATATCAACAGTGGGCCCTTAACGCTACATCCTGCCGCCTTGCACCCTCGTTGTTTTGATAACGCGCCCATTCGTTGAGTCGATAGATCTTCGGTATAGAGTATCGACCGCTGGCGTATATTGGACCTTGGCTTGTAATGGTCAACGTGTAGGGGAGTCGACAGAAAACGCGCGATTTTGTTTGGTACAGCCCCAATCCGGCCAATTGGAGATTTTGAACTTCGCTTCCCAGGCGTAGGTGCAGGCTCCGAGATACCCGACGCATCGGAACCGTTGTCGTCAGGCGGGCTTGAGTACGCAGGAGCTGGGATTTGAGTGCCTTTGTGGCGCGTCACGCAAGGCAGTGCGGGGAACGAAAATCTGTCCACAAAGTAGAACAACAGCACGTAGTTGAAAACATCTGCCGACGAGAGGCCCTTTACATAGTCTCTGTGGCTGATTTCAACAATGATGGGAGTATTCAGTGGCAAGGATAGCCATCCCAATGGTGTCGACTTTCTCTGCTGTACCTCTGCGGCTTGCGCAGCCTTTGTGATTTCGAGGAACCGCTGATAGATGGCAAGACCCTGCTTTAGCCGTCTGGTCAACTCGTCGCTAAGGGCTAGTGGATATGTATTGGTGCACATAGATGTCATTGGTCGCGCTTGTTCATGTAGAGCCACTTCGCGGATGAGCTCCAGGCGAGCAAACTGATGCAGCTGCTTCATAGTGCTGATTCGGGTGTCTGGAGGGTCATAATCGAAGGCCACGATCCACTGGTAGTTCTTGGCAATGGCGTTGCTAAGCGATGTTTCGTATGAGTCGATTAGCAGACAGGTCGCTTTATTGACAAGACGGAGGTTCAGGAGTGTTGGGACATCCATAAGCTCGATGACTTCGAGAAAGACATCAGGAGAAAGCCCCGAAAGATACATCCTGGCAGCGATGGTTGGAAGGCCGACAATCGTATGTTACCGGACTGTCAAACCTTCCTGCTTCTGTATGCAGTCACTTTTCGATCAATGCGCCTATGCTGTGAATGTGAGCTGAGCACTCTGGGTCCTGCAATCATGATGAAGTTTAATGATCAGTCAAAACAGTAGAAGACCTGCCCAGAGACTGAAGCCGTTCAGCCTCAAGCGATGTATCAAGGTAGGGAGAAATAAGGCAAATGGTGTACTACGTAAGGTAGGTAGTAAACTGAATCAAGCAATGAGCGGCAGCGGTAGCACGTGCTTACCTACTGAAGCTTGTTGTACGAGTAGAGCGGGGTCGTTACGCCCATAGAATATGATAGTCTAACCCGCTTTCCGCCAATCCTAGGCGGAGACCCGCCCTAGCTGAAAGCCTGCGCTTCCCAAACCTCCACCTCCGGAAGATGACCTTCCGCCCAGCCATTGACTTCGAAGTGACGATTACAAGTATTGTATTTGAACTGAACGTGAATAGGCAGCTGTGCTTTGGCGAGAAACTCTACTCAGAAATACTTGAAAAGCACGTCTTCAACCTAACAACTTTGAAGATACCAGAAGACTTTGATACATGTTCAAATATAGATGTTGCCTCGAGCGTAGAACTGTACTGTGGGCATGATCAAATCATAGATAGGGCTTGCACTACGTTATAAGATCCTGCCCACGTCCAGTAGACAATATGAGCGGATATTCTTCGATACGGTCCGAAAGCTCCCATCCCAGTAACTTTCATAGCCGCCGGATTTCCTACAGGCATCCGAGTGTAATGTACTTATATTCAGCGGCGGCTGCTTCGGACAAGGGCTAGAAGTTTCTACACAGGGTCAATACATCCTAACTGTCATATCATCATTACAGAGGGAACTGCACATCTACAACCTATCCACTATTTCTGACAAGCCAGCGTAGCATGAACCACTGACCTCTTATAACTTGCTTTCCACAGCCTTTTCCACAGCCTTCGCCGCCTCCAGCACATCAACCCATCCATCCGCCCTGCCCATTCTTGTCTCATCCTCCCAAGCCCACTGCTCTCCAGCCTTGCCCCATTCGATCAAATCGTCCTCCGCTCCCCATTCCGCCATAGCCATCAGCCCCACCGGAATTCCTCCCTCTCCTTCCTTTGCCGGCACTCGTCCAACTGGAACGCTGAGCGCCGGGCATCCAGTAAAGTTTGCAAGCCATACGTACTCCATATTTCTGACGCTCATGTTTGCGTCGCTCACGCCGTGTTTCAGATCCGCAGAGCCGCCCGAGATGTGCCATCCTGCAATTGGGGTTGTGGGCGTGACGATAAGCAGGCCAGGATGACTTTGAAAGAGAAATGTGAGATGCTGCATCAAAAGATTGCGTAGCTTCTGCGCTAGGAGAAAGTCTGAGGCGGGGCTCTGCTTGCCGACAGCAAGGAGGATCTTGTTGGCCGCAGTAAGACCTGTCAAGTCAAGGATGCCGGTGCTGATCTCGGAGAGAATGGTTAAAGCGTGTGCAAGTTGGCCTTCGGCGAGGTAGGGGATGGTGATGTCCACAAGGTTATAGCCAATAGATTTGTAGTAAGAAAGTGCATCATGGCAGGCATTGAGCACAGAAGGGTCTGCACTATCGAACCAGGGCTTGTATATGCCGAGAACTTGCGGATGAGATGGGGCAACAGACCGAGGAATCGCAGGGGGGAATAGGGCCGATGAAGCATTACTGGGATCAGGTGTGGCCATGATTCTATAGGCGATCTCCAGATCAGCCATGTTCGAAGCCATTGGGCCAAGGACTCCATTCGAAGCCGCTAAACTAAGAGTAGGTGAGCCTGAGATGCGACCATGACTCGGTTTAAGCCCATATAAACCGCAGAAGGTTGAAGGAATTCGAATCGAGCCGCCACCATCAGCGCCCAGAGCGACTGGTACGAGGCCTGCGCTAACGACGTAAGCTGAACCTCCCGACGACCCACCTGTATAGTAGTGGGGGTTATAAGGATTGAGTGGGGTGCCTTTGGTTGGGTTGTTATTGGTAGTGTCTATATTTTATTAGATCTCGTTGGAGCTTTAATTTGGTATCTTGATCATACCCAACCCAAGCTCATGCATATTCAGCTTTCCTATAACTACCGCCCCGGCTTCCTCCCACTTCTTAACACACCAGCTCGTACCTCCAGCTCGCCTAGTAAAATCGTTGCAAGAACCTAAGGACTTTCCATAGCCGTCGAGATCTACCTCGTCCTTCACAGCAACAATTACACCATCAAGAGGACCCAGAGCTTTGCCTTCTCTATATCGCTTTGTTGACTTTTCAGCTGCTCCAATAACCTTCGATGGCTTGATCTCCAAAAATGCAGCCTTGTGCTGGAAAGCTTGAACTAGACTCAACAGAGCTTTCGCAACAGCTGTCGGCGTAAGTGTGCCTTGTTTGTATGCAGAACAATAATTGGCAATGCTGTATTGACCATTGGCGAGTTCACTATCTGATTGCTGCATAGAGCTACCAAGACTTCGAAAATCAAGATTTCCCTCAGCGCGTGGTGAGACAGGAATGACAGTTGGATCGTAGCGCGGCTCATAATTATCGAGCTCTTGTATTCCTCGAAGCTTGTCGAATCCAGCATTTCCCCAGAGAAAGCTTGAAACAAAATTAAAAGTTGCGGCGCTGAGTCTGGATCAGCAGAGTGTTATATTCGGAATAAAATTTACGTACGCATAACCTGCAATTGCTAATGGTATTCCACGCACCACTGGGTTTGAGCCTGGGGTATGAGTGAAAGGGCTCAAGGCCTCCCTTGCCTCCGGATAGCCATAAAATATAGGCTTGGATGAATAGCGCTCTTTGTCCATACTGGTAGGAAATCCGTAAGACACAGTATAAGTTCAAAATGCTGCGGTCCCACTCTCGTAGCTGCTCGACGACTCCCCTAGAACGAATACAAAAGTGGACTGCTTAGACTAAGTAACACAAGAGCATTAGAGATATCAGGAAGACGCTAAATTTATTATTGATCTTAACGTTGAATATGGACAAGTAGTTCTCGCACTAAAGACGCTGTTTTTTGCTCCTGGTCATGAGCTTCGTTTTTCTATGCTACTCATCAAAAGGTAACGTGGTATTTCAGCACGAATGTGTCAAGAACGAGATATTATGTAGTCAACAGCGATGTATCCAGTCGCACATGACTACTTAGCCTCAAACTGGGTTTGCTCTACTAAGGTTGCTAGAGTGCTACGCTTACCTTCGAACTTGCCAACCGTTTTGTCAATTTTATAATCTTTTGTCCTCGATCATCACGATGCTGCACTTGCATCAGTTGCAAGAATGCTCGAAGTGCCCAGCAGACTACACTACCAAAAGCGGGTTGCGCTATGCCGTTCGGTGCTTAAGAATGCTCTGCATCTTTACTAATTTTTATCTCGTCTCACCATTCTTACTCCATCGATACACCGAGCAATCAACAATTAATGACGTTATATATCGAAGTTGTAGTGCATTTAATCCTGTATTTGTGCATGTTAAACTAGAAGTTCTAATAGTGGAAGAGGCGTGTTATCGGAGTCCTCGATGTTGGACGCTGAGACTCTACCTATCTCGGAACGAAGCCAGAGTATTGGAGAACACGGCCAGCCATAGGTTTGCGACCAAGTTTCTATCCTGAATCCCGCCTTCTTGTACAACCGTACGTTATTAACTGTGCACGACTGCTACCTCTTAATAAAACTAAGCCGGCAGATTTCTGATAGAACCTCAATCCCAATCTGTGGTGATGAGTGACTTGCTACCTTGTGGTTGTGATGACGAAACCAGACAGTGACCTATGGGCTTCTGCGTTGGAGAGATTGAACGAAGGTGGCCGGCATTACTCGAATTTCGACGGCCACGACAAATTGGACATCTTATCCGACCTCCAACTACTTACCGAGAGAGCGAGGGATCAGTGCATCAAGAAGAGATGGAAGTTCACTCGACTTGGTGGCAATGGCGAGACGATCGTTTTAAGAGACCTCTTCAGCAAAAATGTCGTATGGATTGACCTTTTTAAACAGATTGGAGACAACGCAGTTCAATATGACCCTGTCCACACTGCACTGCTTTGGGCTGGGGTCCGTTTTGTCTTGCAGGTTTGTGCTGCCTTCAATTAAGTTATCGAGTTCTAGGCTGAAACCTTGTAGCTTGTAGTCAATGATATTGTTAGGTTTGGCTTTGTGATTGAGGGTGCTGAGATGATAGCTCGCTTGATTGATCGCTGCAACATCTTCCAGAACATCTACCTGCATCGCAAATTATTGGCTTCAAAGGAGCTTGAGGAGGCCCTTATTCGACTGTACGCCATGATGATATTATACCTATCAAAGGCTAAAAGACTTTTCGAGCAGACCTCAGTCACGCGTATATTAAAAAGTGTGATTGTCAATCAAGACGAGTTCGCAGAAATTTCGCAGAGCATGATCGATGAGCAGCAAAACGTAGATTGGTGTGCTGCTCTTGTGAACGCAGAAAATCGCCACAATATAAGCGACGCTTTAGAGGCACTCTCGATCAATCAAGATGAGAAATACGCAGGACTTCTGAGGCTTCTTGATACCATCGATGGCCCGATCTTTCGCATGAGCCGTTAGATGAATGCCATTGAAGATCATCTAGACAAGACTGAGCGCTACGAGATTCTCCGCTGAGTGTCATCACAACCTTACATCGAACACCATGACCAAGTATTCAAACGTGCCCTTTCTGGCACGGGCAAATGGCATCTCAAGGATCCAATTTATGCGCGGTGGCACAAAGGAAGCACTCCTTCCCTCCTGTGGCTTCACGGTAACGTTGGCTCAGGGAAAAGCACCCTTGTGTAAGTACATCTCATCTCACGCCTAGATACGAAGCTCGTCACGTAGCTGACCCAATGTGATTCAACAAATCTCTTGTGATCGAAGACGCAATGAAATGGTTTGAAGCTGGTCAAAGCCACACTACCAGTTTACTTTTATTGTTCCCGAAGCGTCGCTGAACCTGAACGTTCGAATTCAGCGACTATACTTGTCAGTATTGTAAGGCAGCTTTCATGTTCAAGACCTGAACTTTTACTTTTTAGGCCAGTCGTTGAGAAATATGAAAGAAAAGGTCATGGATTTAACTCTAGTGGACCCAATCAAGATGAGTGTCGTGAGCTCATGGTCAAATTAATCGAACATTATCCTATGGCAACTATCTTTAAGCAGCGAACGCATGGCGGCCTTCCATGCCTTTCAGAGAATTTCTTCCGAATCGCTAGTATGTTCCCTTCCTCGAACCTGCAGACCGAACGACTCTAGGAGCAAGCAAACGCTCTCGGAAAACCCATGCTCGGCGGTTCAGGGCTGCTGCTCCAAGAAGAGCCCAGACTCAAAACTCAACGACATGATATGTTTGGCTTGAGGTGTTGGTCCGAGCCGACTTAACTGTGCAAGGTGAAACGAGAGAGGGCTCACGATCAGTGAAACCGCCTTGGTCATTTTTGGAGGCACCTGTTGCTAAAATGTTGTAAAGCGGGTTTTGGTAGACCTTTCCCATCACTGCTCCCTCCTGCTGCCAGTTCTCTACAGAATCTTAGATTATACCAAGCGCATCATTTCCAAAGATACCTTGCCCCGAAATTTCAAGTGATCGAGACCGCATCTTGGAAACTCTTTAGTAGATCTGAGATGGCAAACCCATCCTACAAAGTCCCAAGGTTCGACGTTATGAGCTTTATGAACAATGCTTCTCTCCAAAAGACGGCTTAGGGTTATGTATAATTCTTTTGGAGGGTCTTGGTTTGTCATACATATGCGAAACTCCGGCCCCCAATCTCTGATCTCAACGAGTCGGGTCGGATAGTGTAAATCACTCTCCAGAGAACGAATGCATCAGGTATGATTCATAGTGTAATTTGTCATCCACTAACGGACGAGCGCGAATGAAACACCAGATGCGGTATTGGAGGGAATATCATTAACTCCTGCTAACAAAGTGATATTTAAAGCATGTCCTATATACTAAAATTAGCCACAAAGCAAGCGTTATATCTTGCTCAAGTTTTCTCTACATACCTATCGCCGCCTGCACGATAAACATGCTAACGAAATAATCCCTGGACTTCCATGTCAGATCTTCAGCTTCGACCATATCCATATCCATATCCATACTGAACTCTAATGCCATCGAAGTCTCAGAAACGACGATCTCCGCCGTCCTGGGTCACGCAAGTTGTGAAATTGGCTTCATTTGTAATGACAATAGATTTTCTTGGCCATCGTTGGAGAAATGGGCCCTCAAACGAATACAGAGTTGGCGTTGTTGTCGCGCAGCCACCAGCAGGCTGTTTGCGGTTTGGCGATGAGCTTTTTGAGAGAAGAAGACCAGATCCGCCTTGAAGACATTTTGACAAGGATTCAGGGGGTGACCTCTTGGGTCTCTGTCATCTGCGAAATCTCGAACAGTGTCATGGACAACGCCCGCACACTTCGCTACTCAGCTATTTAAGATGTTTCTACTTTATAGTGGGGCATAGCGAGATATAGTCCAGTATTAAGATATCAATCCAAAATACGAAACGACGCAAGGAAAAGGTGGTGTAATGCAGCGAAAGGGGAACCCGGCGTGCCCGGGAGCAAACGACGCGGAGGGCAGCGGGAAGGGGAAGACGGCGCCGTCGAGGTCACGGCAGGCTAAATGAAAGTACGGGAAAGAATAATAGTATAGACCATTCATCTCATCGTTTTATCTCTCACGTTTTTATCGCTACTGTAGAGTTGTAATAGTAAAGTCAGTACAATGTACCGTTTGGTAGTTGCGCGGCAGGGCGGAAGCGTACCGCGGGAACTAGAGAATTCTCCTCCTTCAGGCTTCGACATCTCCACTTTTGGCTAAACTTCGTGTAAACACTTGGTTTTGAAGCCCCCAAGGGCTTAAGAAAACGAGTATGCCTGGAAACAAACTTTGCCCTTCTGTTGCTCTTCTGAGAAGCCTTCGGCGAACAACAATCCCTCAACAATGCCTCCGACAAGTCCCCATCGCCTCCCGCCAAACAATGCACAGCTCTCAACCCCGTGGCGCGGATAAGAAGGATTTCCAAGGTCAACTTTTCGAGAGCACTTTCCAGAGATTACAACGTGAGCGTGCGGAGCAACGTCGTTTTGCTAAAGAACGTGCGGAAGGCAGTGGAGGCCGCAATGCTGCTCTTACTTTCGGCAAGCGTTACCTACAAAGTGGGAAGATTATCGCTGACCGCAGGCAGTCATTCTTTTTTCTTCGTTCTCATGCTACTACCTTGGAACCTTGAAGCCTACTCCTCCAGCTCCCGCCTCTACAACGCCTCTCGCAGGTGTAAAGCCCCCATCGCACAACACCGCTAATTCGAACATCCAAGCCGCGTGGACAGATGTCGTGCTTCTAGTCGGCGAAGAGAATGTTTCTACAAACGAGAGTGACCTCCAGTATCATTCCGGTTCCGATTGGTCATCATACACTACCAAGGATAACGAGAAGCCCTTCCTCATTGTGTTTCCGTCGACCACAGAAGAAGTCAGCGAAATAGTGAAAATCTGCCATGAGAGAAAGATTCCGATCACAGCTTACTCGGGAGGGACAAGCCTTGAAGGGCATTTCTCTGCCACAAGAGGCGGCTTTTGCATAGATTTCCGACGAATGGACAAAATCCTACAACTCCACAAGGACGATCTAGATGTTATCGTCCAACCTGCGTTAGGCTGGGAACTCCTCAACGAAGAACTCGCCAAAGACGGCCTCTTTTTCCCCCCCGACCCCGGCCCTGGCGCTCAGATCGGCGGCATGGTAGGCACTGGCTGCTCTGGCACAAATGCTTACCGCTATGGGACGATGAGAGACTGGGTGCTCAGCTTGACTGTCGTAATGGCTGACGGTACCATAATTAAAACTCGGCAAAGACCGCGCAAGAGCAGCGCAGGCTACGATCTGACGCGCATGTTCATTGGCAGCGAAGGAACCCTGGGCCTCATCACAGAAGCGACACTCAAAGTCACTCCAAAACCCAAGAGCGAGAGCGTAGCTGTAGCCTCCTTTTCTACTGTGCGAGACGCAGCCGAGTGTGTAGCAAAAGTCGTAGGCGAAGGAATTCCCATCGCTGCAATAGAGGTCCTGGACGACGTCCAAATGCGCTGTATCAACGAAAGTGGCTCCACAAGCCGCACGTGGAAGGAAGCGCCAACATTGTTCTTTAAGTTCACAGGCACGCCGTCGGGAGTAAAAGAGCAAATCGGCATCGTGCAGAAACTAGCCAAGTCCAATGGCAGTAAATCCTTCGACTTTGCCAAAAACGCCAATGAAGCCCAGGAGCTCTGGAGCGCGAGGAAAGAAGCCCTCTGGAGCGTCATGGCAAAACGAAGAGACGAAAACGATCACGTCTGGACGACTGACGTGGCTGTACCCATCAGCCGCTTACCCGACATCATCGAGCAGACAAAAGAAGACATGGCCAGCAGCGGTCTCCTAGCCGCCATGGTCGGCCACGTTGGCGACGGAAACTTCCACGGCAAGTCCTCCCCTCTCCTTCCCACCAAACCCAACTAACCCCACCCACTAGCAATTATCCTCTTCAACGAGCGCGAGCGCGCCACTGCCGAAGCCGTCGTCCACCGCATGGTCAAGCGCGCCGTCGAAATGGAAGGCACAGTCACAGGCGAGCACGGCGTCGGCCTCATCAAGCGCGACTATCTCGCGCATGAGCTGGGGGAGACGACTGTCGACGCGATGAGGAAGCTGAAGCAGGCGTTTGATCCGTTGTGTTTGCTAAATTGCGATAAGATCGTGCGAATGGAGAAGCCGAAGGCGGGGGAGATTAAAGCGTGGTAGGCTGGTGCTGGGAACTAGGATTCATTCGCTGCAGAGAAGAATCCGTGATTGGGTTCTGATGTGCCTGGGAGCTTCATTGCCCAAGGCGTTGCGTGACCATGACGCCGCTACTACTCACGATATCGGCGCCGAGGCTACGCTTTTTGGTGTAATGCTTGCCAACCGATGAGGAAGCTCGAGTCCATGGGCGACCTTCTCATATGGATGCGGCTTAAATCAGGGGTTAGGGGGCAGCGATGATGCCGCGGTCGGTCCAACGGGGGAAGAGTGATTATATAGTACAGCCATCTTCGCTGAGTTATAAAGAGCGGAGTCGTCTAGCATTGCGGAGCTCAGAGCTCTTATCGTTATACGTAGCGAGCACATACAGGGCATGATCTGCATTCACATCACTCATTCGCTGTTGTAGTAACGTTAGCTCCTACATGTCATCTTTTAAAGATTTCGTTCACTGCGTAGAGAAGCGCTGGCTGAAAGAGATGTCGTAAGCTCTACCTAGTCCTCTACAACCCTTCAACTACCCCCTTTCTCAACTGCTGGCCCCCTACCCCCCCGCCTCTCCCATTCCCACAACCCCTAATACCTCCGCTCCCCATACTCCTCCTCTCCATACCCCCTCCCCTCCCCCTCACCCTCATACACCGGCTCCTCCTCCTCCTCTCGCCTCTCGTAAGCAGATTCCTCGCGTCCAAATTTCTCTCTCCCATATGCGGGTTCCTCGCGCGCATACGCCGGTTCTGCGCGGCCGTATTCTTGTATCTCACCATACTGCTCTCTCTGCTCACCATACCCTTCTCTACCGAAAGCGCCGGGCATGGATGTTTCGGGTTCGAATCGTCGCTCTGGCTCGAATCTTGGGTCGGGCTCGTACCTCACCCCGCCGCCGGAGAAAGGGGTTTCGTAAGCTGGACGCGCGGGTTCTTGGAAGCGGCTGTATTCTTGTGCTTGTGGGGCGGTGTAGCCTTGGTTGTACTCTTGGCGCCTTCCCACAGGGGCGGTATAGCCTTCGCTGTACTCGTTGCGTCGTCCGCCGTAGCTCTGTTCCTCCGAGTAGGTCTGTTGCGGGGCGCGGTAAGGCTGCTCGTCCTCGGAGCCGGAGCCAGAATGGTGTTTCCCGTGCTTCTTCTTGTGTTTGTCTTTCTTGTGCTTCTTGTACTCGTCATCAGAGTCGTCGGAATCTTTATCATACCCATCGTGGCCCTCATGATGTTCTTCCTCTTTGTAGAATTTGCCGTGCTTGTCTTTCCCCTGGTGTTGGACCTCGGATTGCCATCCCCCATCCGGGCCTTCGAATCTCGTTTCTGTCTTTTGCTCGTACCCGCCTCCATATGTAGGTCGAGACTCTTGAATCACCTGTTCCCCATACGCGCCATACCCCGCTCGACCGGATTGGTCATCTTGCTGATAACGCTGGTACTCCTGTCTTTGTCCGCCTCCTGGGAACTGCGTCTGTGTATACTCGGCTTGCCCATAGCGGTATTGCTCACGGCCATATTGAGGTTGACTGTATCCTGTTTCACTCACTGACTGCGTGAATGAGCCGTCGGGTCCATACTGCTGTTTCTGATATTCATGTTTCTTTTCTGCAGTAGAACCGCCAAAAGCGTCACCGAGAAGATCTCCACCCAAGCCGCCTACAAGACCGCCCACAATACCACCAAAAGCGCCACCGCCGATAGTTTCGGCTGCTATGTTCCCTAAGCCTCCGGATGTGCCAGTGCCGGAGTTGCCGCCGCTGACGGAATAATTGGAGGTTTCTCCTCCGAGGGCTGATGTGATGCCGCCGAGGATTGCTGCTGGGGCTAGACCTCCAATGGCTCCCGAGCTTTCAGCGGTTTTAGTGGTAGGCATACCGAGGGGTTTCCCGCAGCCGTGTCCACTGTCTTGAACACCTTCTTTATGGTTCCGTCCTTGCTCGACACCATCACGACTTAGTTGGTCTCGCAAGAAGGAACGCTCATGCTCGTCTTTGGAACCCCACCATTGCTGGACAACGCCAAATATTAGACGGCGACCATCAACGGCTCCATCGTCTCCGTAATCCCGGAGGCCAGGGTGATGGAATACACCGTTTATTACCCTGTTAAGTGTTCGGTTGACGTCGATGCGTTCATCGTCCCAGCAAGCGATTAGCTGGGGCACAACCCATTTCAGGACTTGACTGGCGACCTTGCCGGCCGGCTCATTGAGAATATTGGAGAAATGGTCTTTCGAGAGCATAGAATGTGTTGGGTTGGTGGAATGGTTGTCATGGAACTCTATGAGTTGTTTCTCTTTACTGCTTTGAATGATCTCGGATGACCCAGTTGCAAGCTCTGTTTTCACTTGGTTTATGACTGGAACAACAAATGGTGCAAGAAGACTGAACACAAAAACGTTGATTTGATCTGCGAAATTTCAGCTAGGGGGCTTGACAACCACAAATTCGGACACATCCTTACCTTGCAATTGCTCAATGAGATCGGGGAGGATTGGAATTTTCTCAATGGCCTCAGATATCGACTTCATAATCTCATCATGCCATTCGAGGATTGGCATGATCTGTGTTGACACCTCCTGCAACTGCCTCGTCCACGCCTCCGGTTGTCGAGGACTAATATTCATATTCTGCATTTGAGCAGCTTGCGCATTCGCCTGAAGCTCATCTGCCTTGCCAGCCTGATCCTTGCCTCCGAAAAGACCAGCAGGGACTTGGCTCAACAGATCCTGTAAGAGGCTTGGGTTAGTTGTGCCACTGCTTTGCATGGTACCTTCCAGCTCTTGGATCTCAGACTGCGTGGCCTTGTCTGAAAATTCACCCATTACACTATGAAGGAAATCTACACCTCCGAACGTGCCAGTGATGATGGGATAGACTGGTTGGCGTGCTCCTGGGAGACTGATCTGTGTCTGCCGGCCAACATGGGGGAAGACATCGCGTTCGCCAAGCTCGATAAGAGCAAGCTCTGTATAATTCGAGTGAGCTGAGTAATCCTCTAGACAATGACATCCTGTTCCGAGTAGGCGTAACGCCTCGTAGAGGTCGGCTTGGTTATGAGACTGCGCATAGTGTCGACCCAATTGAATGCTCCGACCAAAGAGATTGCGGACCAGACCCGCCGACGTAGTTATGCCAATGTTCTCAGTGGCAATATAGTTCTTAAGACCTGTTTGGGGGTTAATGGCAAGCTCTTTGCGCTCATCCACGGGTCCCCGTAGCCTCCTATCATATTGACGTGCATCAATGTTGTCGGCGTACTAGAGAAGTGTTAGTGCTAATGTCCCTAGATCTCAATCGAAATTACATGCGTCTTTCGGATTATCGATATGCTCTTCTGGTCTGTAGCAGCCCAACCTCTCTGTCGTGACCTCAAATTCTTTCGTGCCGTAGCCAAAGCTCATAAACCCAAGTCTAATGATCTCAGCTCGAACGTTTCCAGACTACACTTGAGCGTAAATACTTACACCCAAAGAATAATCCTAATTGCCTCGGCGCTGACATACTTGACCGTCCCAACGTCTACAGCCTGAGAGTAATCACGCAGCCAGTTACCGAAATAGACTCTTTTGACATCAAGTTTGCCAAATTTCTTGCCGCCGGCAGCATGGGACATGAGCAAATTCAGAAGGGTATCTTCAATGTCGCCATGTCGCCAGTTCTGGCCTTCAATACGGGCAAGAGAGGCTACGATACATGTGAGCAGCTGGAGTTCTGACTCGAGAGAGATATTCACCAATATTCCCAGCTCCAAATGCTAGTGCTGGCGAACTTAGAAATGCAAGTACGATCACTGTAGATAGGCAGAAGCCAAACGATGGAGTAAAGGACGGCATGGTGAGTGGATGTAGAGAGAAGCTACTGTAGGAAATGAATGGAAGGGAGGAAGTCAAAGATCAAGAGAGTGCGCAAGACCTTTAGTCAACTTTGCGGTTATTTATGGGCAGCAAACATCGATGAAGTGAGTTTGTGGGGTTATGGCGGGCGACAAGCAGTCGTTCGGTTTGGCCAGCAGGCAGGTGCAGGTCTGCCAAGCAATCATGCTTGGCATAGGATTGATCGAAGTATCGAAGAATGGCGAATTATTGAAAACCTTTCATCGGTTCACTGGAGAAGTGAAAGTGAGGTGATGCGACAAGCTTCTATCTTAGGATGTTTCTGAGGGTCTCAGAGCTACGATACATCATTGAAGCCTTACGTGCATGAATACTGATAAGAGACCAGCAGGACAGCTTCTCACTGCCTGGGTGCTCCAGAGCATAACTCCTGGCAGGATTGAACCTCGAAAGTACGTCTAACACTATCTTTCTCCTGCTTTCTCACGGGCTCCCAGTCAATTTTCATATCCGTACCCGTCACGAGCCACTGGAGACTGAGGACTCGAGTTCCTCTGTCAGAGGACAACCTCGATACCATTCCGAATGTCCGTCCAATAGGGAGGCGAAAGTCGCTAAGATACAACCGATAGCGAGGCTGGTTACAGGTACAAGGGACGGATCATGGCTGACCATTCACTATTTTCCATTTCGCACTCCTTCTTGCCGCCCATGCCTTCCATTGCGCCCGGCGCAAGTTTTCTCTCTTTCGAGACATCAATATGGCGAATTACCTATGGATATGGCTATCCACAAACAACTAGCAAGACCATCATTGTTATAGGAGGCAGCCTGTAGCTGCGCCTTCTCCAGAGACACAATTTTATTTGCTGACTTTCGACTGTCCTAGTGATTACATTCTTGAGATCGCGTTCCTTAACTGTGGGGAGCGCTCTGATCATTCTAACCCAATGCCCTCTCTAAGTATCTCCCAGGCTCGAAGACTATTGTGGTGTTTAGGTAGATGATATCGTTGTCTAATTAAATGTCTCCTTCTCTGGCTCCTCGTGAATTCTAAACGGGCCTCTCAATTCAGCGTCGACTTGAACCCGGCATAAGCTCCTTCGATATCAAATGATAATTCTCTCGCCTCTTCCTCTGCCAGTTCTTCTGTTGCCCTCATCCCGTTTAATCGTATCAACCAACTGATGATTTTGCCCCTATTCTCAAAGTCCGTGTCCGTCACTTGATTCACCGACTGTATCACATCGGACAACAACGGATGTAAAGTATCTTTAGATAGCATACCCAATTTCAAAGCATCAAGGAAGGTGATAAAATTCTCGGTCGCACGAAGTATTTGCGAACCAGATGCGGAGGGCCGCGGTTGTGCTGTATGGTTTGAGGGTATAGGATGCGAATGCAAAGGATCGGCAACAGTAGCTGGGAGATTGACCCGCAGGCGTTCGGTAGCTCGAGGGCATTCGATCTACTCAATCAGCATTGATGCTGGTGAATTACGGCCTCAGTATGTTGAGCATGGCATAGAAAATACCATACATCCCAAGTGCGTTTGAAGGTTTCCAAATCCACGAATTCTCGTGCGACTGTCTCGTCACTCAGATTGGACTTGTACTGTTTCAGGAGACGGCTGCATATTTCGGTGTACTCAGATTCCGGTAAAGAGTCCTTTATGTACGCTTTCTCTAGGCCGTCGAGTGTGATAATGATGCTGTAGATCTCAGCCAGCGAGTCGTAAAGGTCCCGTTCCGTTGCGCTATTGGAGAGTTTAACTTCCTAAATGCGAGAGTTAGTCTTGTTGATGATACCCGTCTACTGATGGTTCGTGGTTGCATACCTCGTCGAGGTTGATAGTGGCACCTAAAGCCGGGTTGGGCATGTAGCTATATGGCGTCGGCGCGTATGGGAGCTGTCTTGGTGAGTTGAGCATCTTTGCAGCCTTTGATACGCCTTCTACGTAGAAAAACGGTATTACAAGCAGGGAGGCTGGTATGTAGTGCCTGATCTTGAAAGTTGGATTTAGGCTTGGCTTCCCCAACTAGGCAGACGTAGCGGAACCCTAAAACCGTGCCCTAAGGGGGTATGGGTCATGTCTCGGTTGGTCGGACGAGATGAAACAAATTGTGTCATAGCAGATAAGTATCAATCGAGGTGAAATAATAATGTGTATTTACTCCGTGATACCTCCCCACTCTCCATCCTCAAACCCACTGGTATCTGAGGACTTCTCTTCATCCCTTCTCCTCTGACTACTCATTACCGCACCTTTTCTTTTGTTCTCTAACTTCCTATCATAACCGCTCTTTGTGCTGATCCGCATCCTTCTTGCCTCCTTTCCAGTCTCACGATCATTTGGGTGAGACCTCCGACCCTCCACACCCTTCAGCTTCAGCTCCTTCTTTGTCTTCTTACTCAGTGCTGGCAATGCATCTAGCAGCCACTTTTGCACAGTTCCTTCTCCACCGTCACGAGCTTTCCCACTAACCCTTTCACTCGCTGCGATCACATTTGCAATATTCTTTACGTAAGGGATATCCTCTTTGGTGTAGAACGTCACCGCTACTCCTCCATTCCTACCCTGCCTTCCCGTCCTTCCGACTCGGTGAACATAAGCAGCACCAGTATTAGGGATATCGTAGTTGACAACCCCATTCAGACCTCTGAAGTCAATTCCTCTAGAAAGTAGATCTGTAGTTATCAGAACCCATATCTCACCTTTGCGGAACCCTGCCATTATAGCTGAGCGTGCTGGATCCGAAATGTCGGAATGCAGAACGGCAATACGTGATGATCCTCCAGCTTCGGGTGAAATGTCATAAAGAAGCTCAGAATGCAGTGCTATGGCTCTTGGAATGGTTTGAGTGAATATCAGAAATGGTGGTTGCAATGACGGGCCACTGTCAACGGATGTTGTGCTGGGATGGAGTAATTGACGTAAGGCAAGAAGTTTGCCTTGCTCTGTAGCTGCATAGACAAGGCGATGAGCGATATTGGGAATGGCAGAGTCTTTAAGACCGACCACGAGACGAAGCACATAATGAGATGAGTTCCTGGATGGTTTAGCTATCATGAGATTACGTCGACGTTTAACAATGAACGACTGAGCTAGAGATTCGATTGAGGAACCCATAGTGGCAGACCATAAAGACACTTGCATCGAAGGATTATTGCACACGGCCCAGATATCCAAGGTTTGAGTACGGAATAGAGGGTCAAGGAGAACATCGGCTTCATCTAGAACAAGATATCGAACTGTTGGAAGCTCGCTTGGAGGTGACTCTGGATTCGGCGATAATGCGTGCAGAAGCATCAAAGGGGTGCTGACCACGATGTCTGCTTTCACTAAAGTGGTTTTCATTGAACCGTGATCATTGTCGCTATCATGCTTGGCATTGACGGGTTGGAGCGACATGGAATCGTCATCTGCTGTGGGCCTGGGGTTTCCAGCATGCAATTTCATGCCTTTTCTCATCCCAGCAATCTTCACCCCAGTGCCAGTGGCTAATTTGCGTCCCTCGTTGACAATTTGATCTGCAAGTTCATGTGTAGGTACAATGATCAGAGCTTCCACCTGGTGTTCGCCTTCTTTATCGGGAGTTTCCTTGTTGCTTTCACGCTTACCTTTAAGCACTCCATGGATTGAACTGATCATGAAAGCCAAAGTCTTGCCACTGCCGGTTGGAGCAACGGTGAGTAGATCAATGGGTGACCTTATTAGCTTCTTCCTGCTGTTTGCTCCATTCAAAATCAGCCCACGATCTTCGTCGGATCCTAGTAGTAATGGCAGACTCCCTAGCTGTACTTCAGTAGGGTTCACATATCCTTGAGTATCCAAATTCTCTGCCAATCTCCGAGAGATTTTGTATTTGTTGCGTAATTGTTCGAACGAAGTTAGCGGCTGCGGTGATAGCAAAGTAGGGGCGACTTTTTGTGACGAGTGTTTCTCATGGACAATATTCTGACTCTTTTGAGGCTCAGATTCAGCTACATGAGCGCTGTTCAACCTTGTAATCTTAATCTTGTTGCGCTTCAACACCAGCCTGCACTCTTCTTCACTCAGTGTTGGTGCGGTCGCACCCTCTCGAGCCTCTTGTTGCCTAGCAATCGCCACACCGTCTCCAATCATCGGAGCTCTAGTTGAGTTTGGGTATGCCGCTGGAGCACTGAAGAAGTCCAACTGTTCGGAAACGTCAAGCCCTAATTCCTTATCTTCTAAGCCTCTTTTGCGTTTATTGTTTGTAAGTGTAGAGATCGCATGGACGTACGAGAGGCTCTCATCTTCTCTTTGGGCTTGAGCCTTGGTTGAAAAACCCGCAGAGGGGACCTTCTGGGTTGTAGCTTTTCCAGACGCTGGAGCCGGCTTCTGCAGATTAGTGGATCGGGAGAGCAATTTGAACATTTCCATGACCTGTAAGCCACTGCCGATTTTCTATTCTATCCAGCGGTCCTCTTAAACTCAGTCAGTTCAATTGTGGACCAACCGCAAGGCGTTTCGTACTCAAGTGTTGATTGGGATTGGGCTTTTGAGTCTTGAGATCGCAAAAGCGCCAAGCCGCCAAGATAGGGTGACCGTCCTATCATTGCATGACCGAGGGTGATAAGGTTACCTACCTTAAGGAAGGTATTTACCTTAGGGCTGATACATACTTGAGAGTACCTCCGCACCATTGTTATTATTGCACAGCGCCAAAAGGAATCGAATCTATTCCTGATAACCAAATTTTTACCCTATTGCACTTCAAGTTTGGAAGCCTGGCTTGTGTATTCACCCATTGCGATCGACAAGATACCCACATTAGTTTCCACGAAAAGAACCGACCCAGGCTATCCACAATAACATTTACATGGCGGTAGTTGCTACACTTTACTCAATAGATGGCGGTAATCATTGCCTCACAGCTCTAGATTCCCACAGGGTTCGCCGACGACCAAGATGGCTAGGTCTATTGAAACAAGTTACTTGTCTTCCTTCGTTCCTGGCTCTTCGGCCAACTCATTATCTGGGTTCCCAGCCAGCCAGCCCCGTGGGATGAGAGAGTCTCTAGCCAGCCGTGCCAGCCACAATAGCCTCTTAATGAGGCTTTGCCCAGCTCTGTGAGAGCACTCAGCCAGCCACTTCAAATTCTTATTGGGCCTCTGCCCAGCTTACTGGAAGCATTCAGCCAACCTGGCTTTTCTCATGCATTTTAATCTCACATGTCGATCCTGCTCCATTGAGGCAACGATTCACTATGGTTAAAACAGCTTGTAAGAGCTCCTCAGCTTCTCTTCTGTGTTTTTGAGCCCTCTCTCATTGCTTTTATCATACATATTCGTCACATACCACTATCTTGCTCTGTTGGCGTTTCAGCATCTCTGTACATGCAAGTGAATCGGCACCCAAGCGCCAGTGGTGTGATTAACTATGTGACCTTTCGAGCTCTCATTAAAAGCAATCCACGTGAGGAAAAGAATTGTTTGTGTAAGCGAGCCAGGACGACGACTTGCTTTGTATATAACACACCAGACCGTTGTTTTCATCCAACAGAAGCTGAGCTTTACACGCTATTGCATCACTTGTTATACCTAATTTAACGACTGTCGGTTTTGGCTCTTGAACCTTGGTCTACTACAAGTCCTTGTGAGCTGACAGGATGTGTCCTATGACGCCTATTTATCATTACCAGAAGATCGCTAATAACGTGGGATTGCCAGAAGGAGTCCGCAATGCGGCTAAAGGTCGACCGACCCGCGGTAAAGCTTTCCACACTGTGTTGACAGGAGTCGAGCCTGCGACTGGCTCGGAAACGCTAACAACTGGAAATGATGGCTTTAAGTGCCGCATCTACAGCATGGGCAGTGCGTGGCCGGATACGAGTAAGAAGTACGACGGCGATGATGCCCCTGATCTAGGTCCCAACGTTGTCAAGCATCCGCTTCCCGGAATTTTGGTCCAGGATTCAACTGATTCGTAGTAACATTCCCGGACGGAAAATTAATGGAGGATCAAGCTCGAGAACAATGCTTTAAGGGTCTTCGCGCAACGTACGGTCTATACAATTTGTTTGGGCGCAACTCTCTCAATAAAAAGAGCAAGGAGCTTGTCGCTTCCATTCACATCGGGATTGGGTACGCTAGTGCATATTGGTCTGTTGACCAGATGTTCTTTGGAGATGGTGGCTCTGGTCGCGGCATTACGATGCCCGGTGCCGAAATTCCGAACGACCTGGTCAGCTGGTACTGTTGCCACGATTTGGATACCATTGGGCATGAACTTACTCATGACGTGGTTCAGGAGAGTGCTGGCCTTGATCTTAACGACAGTCTGTGGGCAGGCACGCTCAACGAATCAATTTCTGACTGCTTGGGTATGATGGTTAAGCATTGGTCAAATAACCTAACAGTGGATGAAAGCGATTGGGATATTAGCCCTGGCTGGTGGGCCCGTACGACACTCACGGCTAATGGTTGGACGAAGAATTACTGCCGTACGTTCAGAAAGGCGAACCCTAAGGATCAAGAGGCAGAACTTGAACCGAAGCACATGGGTGAATGGGTGGAGACCGATGACCCTCATCCCAATTGTGGTATCCCGAATCATGCCTTCTACCTCGCAGCTCTTCAATTTGGTGGACATGCATGGAAATCTGTTGGTCGAATTTGGTATGAGGCGCTGGTTGACCCAGTATTACAGAAGCAGGAAAATCAGGACTTCCACGGTTTTGCCACTTTGACATGCAAACAGGCCCTGAAGATGTTTGGCTCCAAAGCGGAGGCAATCATAAGACGGGCATGGACAAAGGTCGGAATCTTTAAGGTCAATGACTTTGCACCTCATGTCAGGGCCTTCAAAGGACCGAGCACAAGAGATCAGATTTCACGCTTGGGTTGCTCAACCGCTCAATATCACCCTGTCGTCGTCATTTCGGAGGACATGTTAAACGCCCAGCTGGAGAGCTACTACAACATTGAACCCAAGTTACGGACGATGAAGGTCGAGAACCCAAATCTGAAGACAGGAATCGACGCCGAGCTTGCTCCACCTCGTATTGAAATACCAGCGAACGCAGAAGGTCTAGATCGATCCAAAGTTATTTATCACGTTCGGATCAAGAAGGGAGCTGTGGCCTATACCTCAATCCCACCACACCTTTTCAATCCCCAGGTACATAAACTGAAATACGAGCAAATCAAGGATTGGGATTTTGCGTTCCAAGTTAATCTTGGTATGTATACAATAAGCCACATATAGCCATGAGCTAACACATTGGCAGATATGGAAAGCGTCAGAAAGGACGATCAAGTTGGTGTTAAGGAAATGCTTCGGGTGGCTGGGGAGTACTCAATTCAACGTTTGATGCTTAATTTCGCATAGCTGCGAATACTTCAAACTTCGTCGCTAACATATCTGATCTCAAAATGGCTGATGGCAGCTCTCCGCCTATGGCTCTGTTTAAGTCACTCGGCGAGTGGGTGAAGCAATGGACTGTGGCATATGATCAGATCGAGAACAGGCTGCAGGGCAAAGAATCCTACGTGAACGATGGAAAAGAAGAAACCGCCGATGCACGATGCCCCATTCTTTACCATGCTCTGACACCGAGCCCAGAGAAAGGTAAGCACGCACGCCGTGCCAACAAGCAGTGTCGCTAAGCAGAACTACAGTCAACCCTGTTGCGCCTACAATGCCACCCACTGCTGTTATCATGCAGACTTATCAATTTGAAAGGCCAGACCGTAAGCACCTAGGGTGCACCAACCGCAACAGCGTTGCGTACACTAAGATGTGTGATCACGATGACCTTCCGACGACTGCAATTTTCGACTTGTCAAACGGAAACTTCGTTACAGATGATATGCCATGGCGAATGAAAGAAGATCTCTCAGTTTGCCACTCCAATATCCTAGGATCCACATGCCTGTCCTCCGAGATCCTATTTCGACGCCATTTTGTACCCCTATTGAAACCCATTGTCAAGATGACTCAAGTCCATCTCCTAAAATGCTGGACATCTGTCAGTGCGGACAAATAGTTTGAATAGGACCTTACATTCGATAAAGATCCAAGTAAGCCAGACTACAAAGACAATTACTACTTGATGACGCGCATGCCTGGCAAAGACGCAATGTATGACGATACAGCATGGTTTAGCGCAAAAGGCGATAATAGAGGGGAAGGCAAAAACGAACGGGGATACCGCTGGGTGATGGACACCGCTCACATGGAGGATGGAAGCACAAGTACATTCAAGGATTCCCACATAGCCCTCGACGGTACAATCACCCCACCAGCACATTTTGCCAAATCACTGACCATTATTAGCACGATCCGTTTGCAACCTCATTCCAATTGTGGGAACAAACAGAATAAGACTAAGCGGCGCCGCAACTATCGCGGTCTACGTTGGGGACAAGAAGTGGCTTCAAGACGCTTACAACAAAGGGTGCGTGTTTCCGTAACCAGACAAACTGCTTATTAACTGTTGACATAGCTTGGCAAGGACCGGTAATTGGAAGTCGGAGTTCATGATCAAGGCGAATAAGGGCGCCATCGAAAACGGTCATCTTAATATCGAAGTCGAGTATGCGGACCCATTCGTGAGCTTCAGTGATTGGAACAAGGGCGCGGGTATCTCCGAATTCGACGGCAATAATGCACCCACACAGATGAAAGATGAGTTGCAAAGCAACTTGAATGGTTTGAAGGACTACATCGGAAAATCCGTAAAGACAAGTTTGAAAGAAAGCCAGTTTGTTCTGGCGGGGAGCGGGTATTTCACTATGCATAACCCAATCTTTACCACGAAGGGTGATTAAACGGTCGAGATCGACTACAAAGGGTACGTTGGATCCAGGATGCTCCCATTTCTTTTATCAGACGCTCGCTGACGCCGTTCGTTCCAGTGTCCCTCTCGGCGGCAACTTGGAAGATTACAAGCCAGGACCTCAACTCTCTGCTATAGAAGCAATGTCGCAAGTGGTGCCCTCGTTTGTAAACGAACCAGCAACGGCAATGATGCCCCAGACCATCAAGACTTGATGCATCAGGCGCTGCTGAAAGATCTTGACATGCGGAGTGTCTCTTCACGGAATACTGTTGAACAGTAGCTTAGACGCGTCTTCAAATGAAGGCGTTCACACATGATTCATATGTCTTGAAATCCATAAGAATATCGGCTATAAGCAGATACCCCGTGCACACTTTGCAGATGATGATTTGTGTAGTATTTTAAATCTAGGCCCCTGAGTCACTTACAACCTCAGGGGCAGCAGCATAAGACTTCTGGAATAGTAGAAAAAGATGACATCCGAACATGTTAGTACGGAACGTCTCTAATCAACGAAAGTAGACATCACAATTGCTCGGAAAACGCCTCGCACGTACCTATCTGTTTCCAGACCCCGTAGGTTAGGCGCCGCTAGGCGCGCGTTAAAGTGCTTGAACCAGCCTACCGTAGCTTCATTGTCCTAAAACTATCGCCATGCCCGTAGCGAGCGGGAAATATGATTCAATGACTCCGTACGGAAGTAAATCACACTCAATATGTTGAATGCTTCAGCGCAGAATTCTGTCTCACTCAGTTCCCAAGTTTTCGAGGGCTCAAGACCGATCTTACCTACATTGAATATACGACCATGTAACGGAGTATCGTCCGGCACAAAATAGCAGTGACCTCTGGGTAGACATATTTCGGAGGTTTCAGTAGATGATTACTATGCTTTTGACTTGTTGTACACTGCTACAGGTCTATGAGGACAAAGGATGTATATGCAGATGTACGGAAACAGTTGGTTCGAGATTGGCATGTCCATAGCTGCATCCCGCCCGCCCCCCTATACAGTACGGAAGCTCGAGGAATGGTAGCACATCTTTTCGCATTCTTCAATGGTGAGGTGTCGCTGTCTCGTGGTGCTCTTGGTCGCTCCTGTATCCAACCACTTTGAATCTCCCAAGCATCTCTCCAACTGTGAAGAACCCAAGGACCTCCGCCGTAACGACACCTGCTAAAACTAGTTGTTGGCTGTTGAGATTCCTCATTCGGTTGAGGATGCTTTCAGGACTCAAGTTGCTCCCAGTATTGGTAGTGTGGGAAAACAGACCCCGGGGGTTTCGGACCGCATTGAGGATCGGTTGACTGTAAGACTGAAAGGTCGCAAGGCTTCTAGGGAGTGATTACATCAGCTGCCATTCCTACTATATGCTTCATGGGTCGGGCAAAGAGTACTCACGGCGGGCTCATCTGTCGACCTTTGAAAACTAGCTTGGCAAGCTCTAAACCAACTCTCGAGTAATAGACCGTCGGCGGATATATGGCTATACAAAGCTTATCAGCGCACTGGCCTATTGAGCCTCCACTCATCTTCAAGCCACCTTGAAAGCACCAACTGGGCGGGAGACTCTCAAGGTTTAGAGAAACGCGAAGTCTTGTTTTCCGGTGACAAGAGCCTTTCTGGACTCAATTGACTTGGGACAATCCGCCTTTGCCTATAGCAAGATGTCGACTTACATTGAACAAAAGATATCAGTCTACCCACCCGTCCCGTAACTCTTCCCGCTACGTTGCTAACTCCTTCCGCTGCTCCGCTGACCGCCGACCCTGCTGAAGAGGTTACCCTTGATAAGCCCTGGGAGGCTTTTGAAGTAGCGTTTGATGCGGCGTCTTTTGATTTTGCAGCGGTATTTGAAGCGGCCTGTGTGGCCTCGGCGGTAGTTGAGGCATGTCGGAGAGCGGTCCGGCGTGTGACAAAGCGGGTATGCCGAAGCATCAATCCTGATGTAGCTGTGGACATGAAGAAGCAGCCCTTCGCCTGCGCGAAGAGTATCTTCAAAGGAAAGAGTGGTGTCGGTGGTTTTTGAAACGAGCGTTCAAGTATCAAGCTTCGGTTGAACTGACAAAAAATAGCTTGAGGGAAAGCGAGACGCCTCCCATTGGTTGCCGTCTCACGCTAGTGATCCGCCTTATGACGTTCGCGTCTGGATCAAATTGGCGGGATGCATGAACCAAATAATATATTGCTGCTTTGTATTGCGCTGTTCTACACTGCTGCCAGATGAGCCTCGCCATAACTTGCACGGAGCTGCCACCATGGGCCGCCAACGTCGGAACTCCAATGCTTCCATCGCCTCGTCCGTACCAGAACATCATGATCAGGTATGGCACGGTCGTGTGACATCAGGGGTTTTTATGGCGCGCCGACTGAAGCTTTTTTAGGAGCTTGGGAGCATGTACGACTATCTGGCGAAGATCATATTAATTGGGCCCAGTGGCAGCGGCAAGTTCGTTCAATCTCCAAGCCTGCCATGAATCCAAGGGCTCATTCTTGCTCTAGATCCTGCCTCTTGCATCGGATTGTAAAGAACGAATGTGAGTACATGCCTGCCTCGAAATCTGGCATCGCTTGACCGAATATGTAGGGCGCGTCCTCTCCTCTCATACTATCGGTGTCGAATTCTCTTCGAAAATAATTAAGGTCGGCACTGGTACCCGGCGCAAACGAATCAAGCTACAACTATGGGACACAGCAGGTACGGAGCGTTTCCGCTCCGTCTCGCGGTCCTACTACCGTGGTGCTGCGGGCGCGATAATCGTCTACGACATTGCCTCTCATGATTCATTCAACGCTCTCCCTAACTTTCTCAATGATGCGCGTGCCCTAGCCTCGCCGAATCTCACACTTCTCCTTGCGGGCAACAAATTGGACCTGCTAGCCGAGCCTGTCCCTACCGAACATCTTCCCTCCAATAGCTTGGTGCCGACCCAGTCCAGTGTGTCCAGCAGACATTCCGCGTTTCCTGATGGATATGGCAGTAAAGACGAAGGGATACGAGGTAGCTCGAGCCACTCTTCCATGAATTACGGACTCGGCTCTCGTCAGAAAGCCACAGTAGCCACTGAAGGCCGGCAAGTCACAACCGAAGAATCCTCGCGCTGGGCCTCCCGGAGTGCAATCCCAGTTTCCGTCGAAGTGAGCGCCTACACTGGCGAAGGCGTTGAGGAGGTGTTCTCACGTCTGGCGACAATGATCCTTACTAAGATTGAGCTTGGGGAAATTGACCCAGATGATCCTCGAAGTGGGATTCAGTATGGGGATGGAGGTGGGTGGGAGGACGGAGGGAGTGTCAAGAGTGGATTCACCTTGGGATCCGAGGGAGGCTTGGGCAGGAGAAAAAAGAAGGGGCGAGGCGCAGGACCGTGGGGTGGAGGTATGCGGGAATGGGAGGCTGTTTTTAGACTCGATGGTGTGGGAAGGCGGAGAAGAGGAGGGTGCTGCTAATGGAGACGTTGTATAGGTTTAGCGACATGAGCGTTCCTGGGCATGGGACTTGGTTTTAGATGGGTATGGGTCTCGGGTACAGGTTGTGGGAGTCAATGGGATGTTGATGTATGGATTGGTAGGTAGCGGTAGCTTTCGGGACACCAACCTGGAGATAATCCCAAGGGGGTTTTACAAGGCCCTGCTTCCGCTGAGTTTGGATCGCATTGCCGGTCTATCAACACCAGCCAACAGGACCAGAGCGACACCTGGAAGATCACCCGGCGACGAAACTTGACCTGTTACTCACAGATTCCCCCTCACCTCTCCATCCTTAGATCTCGACCTACCCAGCCTGACTGGTGGCTTAGAGGCACTGCTCCTAACCAGAAGCATAGCTCACAGACAATTTTGCCTAATTGGAATGTTACGGCATATCAAAGCAGACACCAGCCAGACCGTCGTATTGACCTTTCCTTCCTGAACGAATAACAGCTAGCATCTGATCAGTCAAACAACTAAGTGTAAAGAAACGAAAAGAAAAGCCTACCTGTAAAGCACAAGACTCTAAGCAGACTCCTAGCTTGTAGGTAGAGTTGACCCCATACAGGACGCCAAAATATTCCGAAGCAGTGTTTTGCAGTATCGTTATCTGGTACACGTGGTGGTTGCTCAGACGATTCCCCCAAAGGTGATGGGACGGCTGCTTTGTGGTATTCACGATGGACGGCAAATCTCTTCTTTAAGCACATCACGATTACTGTATGTCACCTGGATACACCACCACAAGGAGGGAACAGATTCCTGCATCACTTTACCAACACGCCAATTTCGAGCAAGCAAAACAGAAACCTCGACAAAAGAAGCCTCCCTGAAGTATCATCTCCAATACATCTTCCACTTACCACTTCTTCCATGCAGCGTATATAACCACCTTGTCATACATCCGCCCTCCCCTCTTCCACTCAGACAGCCACCCTTCTGCAATCTAAGCCTGGTGTAAGAAATGCGTCTCAGGTCTCTCATGCTCTTCGTCCTTACGGTATGATAGCGCTCAATAGCGTCGAGACCATGGATATTCTAGTCTAAGGAAAGTCGAGGGATATAGTAGTGGAATAGCAACTTGGTAAACACAGATCTTCCACTTGTTGCTACGGCGGTATGTTTATTTGGGCAGTAGGCATAGAGGACCATAGTACCAATCCTCGAGCCTAGCCCAAGCAGGTACCTCTCAATCCCATGTCTTTACTTTCTAATTTTCGATCCTGTTGCCTGGCGTTCACATTACGCATGTGCTTTTTCAATTTCTCAGAAATAATCCCAAAGGTCATCTTCCACTTCTATCTTATAAACCTCATCGCATGATTACATGTTTCTGACCAGTGTCTCATGCAAAGATGCAACTTCTACTTTCGACCCTTTCGACCAAACAGATGCATATTTGCTAAAACTTACGGTGCTGTATTGACGTCAGCCTCATTTATTTAGAACCCCTTGAGAAAAGGAGAAATATGTTTTCATACTCCATGTCCAATATCAAAACACGAATATCCCCGCATACCTGAATATCTAAACCCTGCCCCCCCTCATCCCAACCCACTCCAGCCCAACAAACCCATCAGCGTCCCCCCCCTACAACAACCGCAAAAAACCACCCATCCCCGTTCCTGCAGAACCCAAGCATCGCTCCAAACAAGAAACAAGCGTCTACAGAAACCAACCCACTCTAACCATTTCCCAACCTATACCATGAAGAAATACAATTCCACGTCAGAACCAACGGGGCTTAGCCTCATTTCCTTCGCGATGGAGATTCCTGGCGCAGAAGGCATCAGACGCAGCCTGAAGAAACAAGACGGATTCCGAGAATGTTTTTTCCTTGTCTGTAGTTTCCTCAGCCTAATCGTTGACAGCAGAGGAAAATGCTCTGCCGGACCGCTCCGGCATTTTTCGGAAAAAAGGGGGGCTCTGCATGCCCGGTGGTGTGGATGGTTTACTCAAGTATGATCGAAGTTGGCGCAACTTCCCTTAGCGTGAGGGATTTTTGTTGGAGGAAGGGGATGGGTATGTAAAGTCTTCAGCCTGGTGGGATAGATACCTGCTAGGCCTGGTGGGAAGGGTGCGGGATTTTATCTCGGACGCTGGAGGCTAGGGAATGGCTTGGTTGGTTAGAAGGGGATATTGGGGTTTTGATGGCGGGTTTGTTCCAGTAAGACTGCCAATTCGTGACATGGGAAGTTTTTTGGGAATCGAGGATGGAACAGGTAGGGGGTACTTTCAGTACGTTCTCGGAATGTTTCCAAAGAGACGAGCTATTGGCTTTAATGCGCAGGAGGAACGTCCTCCTCGAGAAATCGAACATGATAATTAAGATACATAAGCCGAAACAGGAATGAGTATAAAACCCCAACCCTTGAAATGGGTGCTGTGATGCCCAGGAAGTCCGAACGTCGGTGCTGTGAGACCCAAACATTCCCAGATAACGCCATCGCAACCCAGTCCCACCATAGAAAAACAAGTAAAAGTACTAAAATACACTAATACTTTGCCCAATTAGCCCCTCTAAATATAATACCCTTTACGACTCTTCGATCTCTTCCTCGCATAATACCTCAACGGCCTCTCATACTCCGTCACCGTATCCGCATCATCCCGATACCGGCTCGTCGCCCTCCTCGACTTCTTCCTGCTCCCACCATAGTAGCTGACATCAGTGTACCTATCCTCGGTGCTATGCGTGGCTACTGATGCCGCTCGGCGGGGCTGACGGCCGCGCGAGCGGCTCCTGTGGTTGGCTTTGCCGAGATTGACTTGGTAGTGAGCAGGCATGTAGGCGCGGGGTTCGCGCTCGACGATGCAGGGGGAGAGGTCACCGCCGCCGGGACGGACGAATTGTTCAAGGTGGGGTTCCTCGTCCCGGTAGCCGAGGGCTTGGACGCCGGGGGCGACGTCGTGGTATTGTGGATGGCGGGGTTCGATGAGTTGCTGTTGTTGGCCTGGACCGTGAAATCCTAGGGGTGGATGGTGCTGCGGATACTGGAGTGGCGGGGGGGGGTATTGTTGTAGCGGAGGGAGTTGCTGTGGTTGCTGCCATGGCCGCTGCTGCTGCGCCATTTCGTGACTGTAGGCTCCTCTGAACGATCCCCTGCTGGATCCTGGGCGGATGAGCTCCCACTCATCTGAGTCGCCGCGGGAGTGAGATTTCACAAAGTTCAGACGTGTGCGTCGAGGTTCGCCGGGATATTTTGGCCGGCGTTCTAGGACTTCAATGCCTCCTTCTAGTCTGGGCCCTTGGACAAAGGGCCAGCACATGGTAGAGGTGCTGGGTCGAGGGGCGATGGTGAGAAGTAGTCTATAAGAGGAGAAGAGTCCAGGTAGTTCCAATCGACGATGGCGGGGTCGAAGTTCTCTTTTTGTAAGAGGTAGTCCAGGGAAGGATGTCGATGCGGCCCACGCTAAACTGAAGTAGGCAATCTCTTGGCGTGGAAGACGGTGTTTTTTGATCAGGCAGCCGGCTGGTGCCTGGAGAAGGCTTGTAATTTGTTGATAGAATATTTTCTGGAGAGATAGTGATCAAGTGAGGGAAATTGACCCTTTTATCTACTCTGAAAACAGCCTCTTCAATGGCCTTGAGTACATATGGAATGACAAGTGACAAAGTAGAAAGGCTGTGTTGGAAGGTGGCTTGAACCAGAAGGGTCTTTGGTGAATGCTCCTTCAATTCAGGTAAGTTATGGTGAAGTGAAAAGGGGATCCTACCAAATGAATGTAGGATTGAGGAACGAAAGAGTGTGAGAAGAATTCAAGTACATGGACCATGTGAAAGCATAAACGTAGATGGTACACTATCTATACTTAACTATATCAATAAGCAGGCTATCTCCAAGGTTCTTCACAGAATTCCTTATTCATCTTCGAACATGATGGGGATAAGGAGCCATAGCCTCGTCAGAACCTCGAGTCGTCAGCTCTGATGGTACCCACCTCAGGAATAAGAGTCTGGATAGACCGGAGCGCCAAGGCAACGAGGCAGCGGCTATCCTGAAATGGCTACCGGTTTGATAATCTGTCAAAATAACGACATGATTCGACTTCGCCGACCTCTTGAGGCACGGATTATCGGTTTCCTGCCGGCGGTTTGGGCGGTTTGATATCAAAGACTAAGGTAGTGCTATGCAGTCCAGTTCGCGAGGTTGTCGCCGTAGTTTGGCAGTGGAAACACAGGCGGTGGCGCAGCTGTTGAATTCCGCCCAAAGCCCCCATCAGCTGGGCGCAAGGCTGACAGCTTGAAGAGCCGAAAACGGAATGGTCTTTGTTTTAGACATTGTCTAATCGAATCACTTCCGATGTATGGCGCATTTCTGCCGTTGGATTCTACTGTGTACAGGTCGAGTTGTGTTGGTTGTCGTGCGTGGCGACTTGTGGCTCAGGTTTCATCACGTGATAACCATTTCAGCCTCATCCCTTTGGCCTTGGTCAATATGGTCAGCCCAAACTGCAACCGGCTGCGGTGCATTAGCCAAAAGTCAACATCTAACGTAGAACCTTTACCGAGATAGAGACGACTTGGAGTGATGCCGGAGGACGCTGCCGGTACATGCAGGTAAGCGGGAATTGACGCATTGCATTTAAGTGCTTTAGATGACGCCCCAAATGCCTATGGATCCTCGGCCTGGAGCTTCTTCAGCCGTTTGGTCAAAGTACCTACAGTTACCGACCCGACGACTGTGCATAGAATGACTGCCTAAATGACTATCGAGTAGATCTCTGAGCTATCCCCCTGAGCCGTAGGCCTCCCGGAGGAAGTGTTGGCGAAGATACCTTTGCTCTCCGCGATAGATGCAATAAGAAATCCGATTTCGCCTCGGGATACCATAGCCGCTCCGGCGATTGACGCAGGATACAAGGAACTGGGGTTTTGTATTTTAGTTCCGTTCTGATGTGTGTTTCTGGGCACTTCTTGTGACTGATCTACTCGAGATTCCGGATGGATGCCTTGCGGCTGGCGGCCAGTCGCAGCCATCAAGTCTGTGCCGGTGCCGGCTTCGCCATGTGATTTTGCACCTACTTCTAGGTACAGACCTTCTTGCACTCGCTCTCGATCTACCTGATACCCAACAGCACCAGCCAGGCAACGAAGGTTGTCTGAAATGGCTTAATGGCGTTGACGATTTATTTGTAAAGCGCACAAGCCAGAGGCCTGTGAAAAGCTTCCCAAGGATCATTAGAACCGTGTAGACTATACCCCGCCATATGATAGGTCCCGTGAACGTTTGCGTAATGGGAATAGAGAAACCAATCGATGCCTAGTGCATATTATTAGAATTGATTTCCAAGTCCAGCAGGCCAGTGGAAAGTTCTCCTTCACTCACAAAGGAAAAGGGTTTCGGAATCCTGTTTACAACTGCTTCGTAGTAATTGTGATAGATATGCCTCCCGGTCAAGGCACCAGAATCTGGAGGTAGTCTTCGGTTTGCTGGAGCCTCATCGCTTTGTTTAAATATCCCTACGGTCTGTCCTTCAACTGGATCGGTTTGAGAAGTTTGAACATTTTCAGTGCTAGCTTCCTTCGGAGCCCTGACGATAGGCATTTGTTCCGCAGGCGAATCTGCTAGTGCCTTTTCCGGAAGTAGAGTAATCGTCGATCCATTTCTTGCAAGAGACTTGTAGGATACTTTGGAATCCACCAGCTAATCGACGCACCTGCAAGGTAAGCGGCAAACAGGTTCGAAGTCCCGGCATAAGTTGCTCCGGTCACAAATCCGAGGAGGGTTGCGGTGTGGATCAGGAAAGCCGTTTCATTACGTATGAACAACCGTTGTAGGATACCTGCTGGAGCTTTCCCACGTTTCCTGTTCAGCCATACTGTCAATGTCCTAAGTAAAAAGCGGCATGCGAGTAGTAAGACAATCAAAAGTCCAATGGACACAACAATCGATCGTGATGCTATTGAACGATATGGCCGAAGTCCCTAAATTGGATATCACCTGAACCATGATTAAACAAACGACATCATCCAATATAGCTGCAGTAGTCAGAACAGTCCCGAGGCGGGTATTTGTGAGCCCGGAGGTACCAAGAATGATGAAGGTGGTGCCTAGGCTTGTTGAGCACAGAGCGGCCCCAGCAGAGAACGCCTGAAGTGAGCTCGCCCCAGCAAGTTCTTGTGACATGAAGGATAACGCGATTGGTAGCCCTATTCCTGTGATTGCTACGGCAATTGAGAGAGCTAAATTTGCATTGAGGGAAGAAAACGACGTTGACAGTCCACATGCAAGGAAAAAGTAGTAGAAAAGCCGTACCACTAAAGGAAAAATATTAATTGCCTTCGTATACCAACATGATCAATCCCAAATAACCAAGCTGAACAATTACATTCTCAGAAGTTGCAACCAGAAAATTGGCCTAAGACCAGGCAACGCCAACGGCGATCTGTCCAAGAAGTCCACAGTAAATGAGATTATCTAACACATAATTTACAATGTTAAGGAGAAGGAGGAAAGACGATAGCATAAGAATGATCACAATGCTCGGTTCTTCGTATGGGAGAGTTACAGCCATGCCTTCTATGGATATGGCGGTAGGAGAAGATTACGTTGAAAAGACTACATCGAAGCATCAAAGAGAGAGGAAGCGTGCGCAACAAACCATATACCCGTAACAAAGGTTATCTAGAGATCATAAGCACATTCTCAGTTATCCGTGTGCGCCGCAATGGCGGTTTGATGTTTTCTTCGATCGTGGCTCCATTACATAGGCAGCATCCATGACGCGACGCATCCTACTTGCCGGGCTTACAGTTGGTGGGGGGTTGAAAAAGTTGAGCCAGGGCGGGAACTTTTTTTTTTGGCCCGAACTCAACTTTCTGCATATGCTAACCATGAGTTCAAAATTATTCCAACCCCGGCTCAGCTTTCTGCATATGCTAATCATGAGCTCAAGAATTGATGTTATATAGTTAGAGTAGCTAGAAGATAAACAGCAAGAGCGAAGTATTGAAGCCGTGCATATGCACAGCTTGAGCGAAGCATCGAGAAAACAGCACAATCACAGATCACGCATACTCGTATATCATGAATAGCAAGATGAGCGAAGATTATTCTACATATGCTTAGCATATGCACAAAACATGCAAAATCATGAACTCAACTTGTGACATGCTCATCAACAAGCTATCGCTCACGTTTTCTTCGTCAGATCTTTCTTCTGCGTTTTCTTCTTCATTCTCGTCGTTCTGCTCGTGATTTGTACTATCACTTTCCTCATCGTCTTCAATATTTGCATTGAGAGAATCTTGAGCGAGCTGAGTTTCTTCTTAGTATATGCGCGGCATATGCAGAGTGCGACACTCATCTTCAAATCATTTAGCCAACTCGTTATCTCATTCGCGCTCAGTTGATGCTGCGCATATGCATCGACGAGGCTTTGGTGATCAGATGTGAAGGGCTCGGAACTTTTCCAACCCAACGTCAGATCTTAGATGTGCGGGGCATATTCTATGTCAACTTTAAAGTTCAACCCGACGCCAAGAATTTTTTCCGACCCCGGCTCAACTTTTCCAACAGACGTCATACTAACCCCGTTACCTGAGGCAACATCCTACCTAATGTTTACTGTTACCCCTTTCATTCAAGACTTCAATCACAGTCAAGATAGTGCAGGCTGAGGTAGCTGCTAGAATGATTGAGAATTCCATGAGACTAAATTACCCTTATCTCCGTAGTCGAACATGGGCTTCTCTTCATGTAGAAGACTTTGAGTGGATATCTAGCTGCGGAATTGAGTTCATACCACATCAATCGTGAGCACAGTATTCTTCATCGATATCTCGACTCATTGTTAATGAATTGATGTAACGGGTTTGCAAAGTTGTCAACTTGCTTGGTAGCAAACCCAGATACGCCTGCGAACTTGAGAATTTCGATTGTGGGAAGACGATCTTGAGTACAGCGACATAGCATGCTGATTCTCTCAAATCTTCATATCAGGCTATTATGTGATAAAACTTTCGGTATTAGTTCGCTATCAAATTGTTTAGGAGACCATTGGAATTTTTCCCGGGGTATCCTCCAAGGAACCAGCGTTAGAACTTGACAAACGCCGCAAAACACAAAGAAAATGTTCCAGGAAAATTTTGAGATGGGAAGAATCATCCTTCCTGCCTCCGAACCAAAATACTTCCATGACCACGCCGGAAATTTTAGGATAGTGTTCACGATTTAAGCTGGCGAGCTCATATCGCCCTCGTGTCCAAACTCGTTCGTTTTGTGGCCTGGATGGCCCATCTTGTTGTACTTGCTGCTGGCTCGAAGTCTTGAACCGAACTTGAAAAGGAAAAAAGGTAGTGGTATCATTGCAGCGGAGATAAAGCCGAAAGTGCTGTACGCCCAGCCACCAGTCAAACCCATGATCACTGTTTAAAATTGTTAGTTTGCACTGTCAAGTGTTCTGGAAGTGGATTGACTGACTTTGAACTATGACAAGCGGAATCGCCGCGGCGAGCAGCAATCTTAGAGAGGCAGCAGCAGTAAGTGCAGATAGAGTTCCTCGTGGGGGATAGGCGTCAAATAGATAAGAAATTGCAGAGATCTATGTAGGAAAGGTTAGTGAGCTAAGACGAAACACTTCCATCACATAGTATTGAAGCATAGGGATAAACTCACGAGAATAGACATGCTGCCCCAAACATAGACCGCAGTGCCGATGACAGGACTTGCCCAACTGATCTTTGGGCTCGCGGTCCATCCGATCCAGAACAACGAGGCGGTCATACCAATGCCGCCGATCATTGCAGGTATTAGTCTGTACTCGATGTCGATCATGCCCATTACCAAACCGTCGTGAGATTTCTTCCCTAGCTTTGCGATTGTAATCCTCTCAATGATGATTGAGGTCAGGGCGGCTACCAGGGATCCGGCAATTGCTGCAATGAAGGCCAGCCCTACTTGTTGAACATTGAAACTGTATACCGTTTCGAGAACTGCTGGCACAGCTATGAACCACGAGAAGAGGATTCCGAAGTTGAAACACAAGTAGAAGCTGATGAGCATCACAATCGGTTCGGCAACGAGCTGTTTTACGGGGTCGATAACAGTCACTCGTACCATGTCTCCGATGGTTACTCCGCTGAGGGCAGGGGCGAGGTTGTGGTGAACGCCGGTTCGCCTAGCTCTCTTCCTAAGGATTTCTCTCGGGTAGGTCTCGGGAAATCCAATGCCGAAAAGGTATGCTGCAAGTGCAAGCATTAGGGTGATCCACTGGGTCCATCGCCAGCTTGTTGCTGCGAAGACGAAACCACCAACTAGTGGTCCTGTATATTCCGTTAGAGACAATACCCTTCAGTTCATTGGAGGCGAAGTCATACCACAGGCTGCGCCAACGTAGGAAGCAAGACTGAGGAAGGAGTAGTAGGTGACTGTTGAGTTTCCACTCCAAACGTCCGCAAATGTACCTTCGATAAGCACAAGGCATGGGCCACCGAAGAAGCCGGCGAAGAATCGGCAAACAACCAATGATGCAAAGCTCTTGGACACACCTGCACCAATGATGAAGAGGCTAAAGATGGGCAAGCTGATGAAGTACACAGGAGACCGGCCTAGTCGCTCGCTAAGATGCGGTGTGATGATAGGTGCGAAGGCAATGCCGACAAGATACAGTGACATCGGCAAGACTGCAGCTGTCATTGATACATTGAATTTTGCGATCACTCCAGAGATACCTGGAGTATATGCCGTAAGACCGAAGGCACTGGTTCTCGAATGAGCATCACTCTAGCCACATACAAGGGCTTAGATAACTCACACTACGAACGCGAATGCAGTTGCGACTGCTGAGGCGTATAATTTCCTGAAGATTGGCCAGTTCTGAGGGTTTTCAGGATCATGATGCTCCATCATATGGACGGGCATGCTGGCCATTGGCTTGTGTTCCTCCATGGAAGGCGAGATGTTGTCCATTGAGAAAGCCCGAAGAACAGCTCGACTCTTATTGAAATAAGTCTGGCAAATTTATGATACTGTAGGTAGGACCAGATGATTGAGAATAGAGAGAGAACGGAATGGGGGAATGAGGACGGAAATATATAGGCTGAGCGACATGCTGATAGGAGACGGCATGAAAATAATACATCGTGATTGCCCAGATAATTCTGCAAGTATTCCAATTAGCGATTCTAATCAGCACTGCTTTGGAAGCCTAGTGTCCAGCGCAAGTTGGTGAAGCATTCAGCTTCCCATAATCTTTGATGATTTGGAAACACTGCACTATCAACAGTGAGATGACTTCTGTCGCACCTATGAGACATGCATCAGATATACTAAAGCTATACGCGTACAACTGCGCCCTGTAGAGAACAGAATGGTCTCCCACCCCTCAGGCAAAGCCACGAGCAACACTCTTTAGCAGATCACTCATACAGCTTCTCAAAGTAGCACACGGATAGGTCTATCATAAGTTCAGTCGCCCAGAACGAAATTGTCTTGCAGCATTAGACTTGCGGATTCAACTGCGGGTTGTTCGAGTAAAGGCCACTTGGTCAAGTTGATTCCTCATCAAATGCCTGCCAAACCTGAAGTGGTCTAGCCGACCTTCTGGTGATAACCGCCTTGGCGCCTGCGTCTCAGGCACGAGGAATATCATGAATGGATATTGTACCATGGGACGATGGAACGATTGAACGATGGGAAGCAATCAGCTCTGCCTGAGGAGTCAAAGCGCCAGGCAGAGCGAGTGCACTCATTCGTAACACCTTGGACGGGTTTTCACAAGGTCCGCTAAATGACACCTCAAGTACGGCAGACCATATCGTGCAAACTGAAATAACTCAAATCTCAGATGTCGAATGTCGAACGTCGAGCGAGCGAGACTGTGAATCCACCTCAAAATTCCGACGAGATAGATGAACATCATCTCGATGAGATATCAGAGACGCTCACACTCTACAGCACTACAATCTCATCACGTCTCAAACTAACTTTCAAGATTATATATCTCACGTTCATATTGATATGAAGGTTGCTGATGAAGTTTCTAGAGTCGTGATGATAATGCTGATGTCAGTTCAAGCAAGGTGCAAGATCAGAATGTGACTCGCTCAAAATCGAAACGTAAACGCACATGATCTCAAGTGTCAGTCAATGAATTCTCAGATCATCGATCTGCTAGATCAAGAAAATAAAGAGAAAAGACGATTTACACACAACACAATGACATTCTATTCTTTAGTCTACAAACTATGTATCTGTTGTGATCAGTCTTCATACAGACATGTGTATTCTGCTTCATGTCATCGATAGTCATCATGTCGCTCGTACTCACTGTGTTGCATCATCTGTAATCACGATGTCGCTCATACGTGTATTCTGCTCTCTGTATTCTGCTGCTTGTCAATCATATCGATGTATTCTGTTTCGTGTTGTCTGTAGTCACTGTGTTGCCTGTAGCCACTGTGTTGTCTGTAATCACAAGATCACGTCATCTTAGTCACGATGTCGCTCATACATGTATTCTGCTTCTTGTATTCTGCTTCATACTCACGCTGTAGCCATACTGATATGTGTATTCTGCTCTGAGTCATTCGTAGCCACTGTGTTGCCTGTACTCACAGTGTCGTGTCGCTCGTAGTCACGATGTCTCATCACTCATTTCATGCTCCCGCTCATATTCAATCTGTCACTCAATACTAGAACAATGCATCTACACAGTGTAGATTGATCTAAAGATTGTACTACAATTTACATTACTAACTACAATGAACATCAAGTTAACATCTATGAGGTGGGTTTTGAATTTTGAGGTGAATCCACAGTCTCGCTCGCCCGACGTTCGACATTCGACATCTGAGATTTGAGTTATTTCAGTTTGCACGATATGGTCTGCCGTACCCAAGCCAGTGCCTTGAGACGATGGGTGATCGGACTTTGTAGAACACCTATCTCCAAGCCAGCCGCCGATGACGTTGCCCAAGATGATGGAAACGGAGATGTTAGGCTAAACCCTTTGCTGAAAGCAATCTTCCTATGTACATGAATTCTATGTAGAGTCGCCCATGCATATGATTGTCAAATATCGAACGACTGGAAGATGGCGGTTGGTTTCAGCACACAAAGCAAATCTAGACCGAGGACCCTGAATGTTTGGTCATCCCGCTTACTGGACATCGTGCTCGAGGCCCGCTATCCAAATTCGTCTTGCAGTCCGTTTTCACACCGGATGTGATCCTTTTAAGGCCTGCGTCGCACTTTGCGATGCTGCAAATAACCCGTCTAACCTCTACACCCTGTTCGAAATATTCTCTTCTCTCCCACTCCCTAGTCCTGGCTTCTCCGCGTTTGGCCAGGCTCTCACAGCATTTCTCGACCACTTCTCAAGTCATGGCACCAACAGCCAAGCAGTATGACTTCATTGTCATTGGTGGTGGAAGTGGGGGCAGCGGAGCAGCCAGAAGGGCATCTGGCTGGTACGGCGCAAAGACTCTGCTAATCGAGAATGGGAAGTCGGGTGGAACATGTGTGAACGTAGGGTGAGTGCTTTCGATACCTTGGACCACAACCAAGATCCTGACTGACGTCAATTGGATCGTGAAGTTGTGTACCAAAGAAAATGACCTGGAATTTTGCCTCCATTGCCGAAGCATTGAAAGACGCCGTACACTATGGCTACGACGTCAAGCCAGACACACCTTTTGACTTTGCCAAGTTCAAAAGAGCTCGAGACGAGAAGATCAAAGGTCTTAACGCTGCGTACGAAAGGAACTGGAACCGTGAGAACATCGAACTTGTTCATGGCAGCGCAACATTAGTAGGTCCGAAGGAGGTTGAGGTCGACTTCTTGAGCGGCGGAAAAGGCGTCTACACTGCTGCCCACATCCTGATTGCGACCGGAGGACACCCCATCAAGCCTGACGGAATACCTGGCGCAGAGCATGGGATCGATAGTGACGGCTTCTTTGACATTGAAGAGCTGCCGAAGAAGATGGCCTTTGCAGGAGCTGGTTACATCTCAGTGGAGCTGGCAGGTGTCATGAATGCCATAGGCGTTGAAACCCACATGTTCATTCGAGGAGAGACCTTTCTCCGCAATTTCGACCCGATGGTGCAGACTACATTAACACAACGTTATGAGGATGTTGGCGTTCGGATACACAAGAACTACAAAGGCTTCAAGGAGGTTGTGAGCCTGAAAGATGGCAAAGGCTCGGAAAAACTCCTGAAGCTCATAGGCAACGACGGCGAAGAGATGGAAGTCAACGAGCTCTTATGGGCAATCGGTCGAGCTCCCGAACTCGAAAGGCTGGACCCAGCGAAAATCGGACTCAAGCAGGGGAAGAAAGGTCACATCATCGTAGACGAATACCAGAACACAAACGTTGAAGGCGTCTACGCTATCGGCGACGTGACCGGCCAAGCCGAACTCACACCTGTAGCCATCGCAGCCGGCCGTGCTCTCTCTAACCGCCTCTTCGGCACCTCCCACCCCTCCGGCGGGCCCCACCTCTCCACCGCCAAACTCGACTACTCGCTCATCCCCACCGTCGTCTTCTCACACCCCGAAGTCGGTACCACCGGACTTACCGAGCCCCAAGCTATCGAGAAGCACGGCAAAGAGAACATCAAAATCTACCATACGAAATTTGGGGCCATGTACTACGACTTCCATCCGCCAGAGGAGAAGAAGCATAATCCGACGGAGTATAAATTGGTGTGCCAAGGCCCGGAGGAGAAGATTGTAGGCATGCACATCCTCGGTCTTGGGAGCTCGGAGATGATGCAAGGATTTGGGGTAGCAGTGAAGATGGGGGCGCGCAAGAGGGATTTCGATGCGACGGTGGCGATACATCCCACCAGCGCCGAGGAGCTCGTGAGTTTCTGATCTGAGCGGTTGAGGAGACAATGCTGACTGACTGGACATAGGTGACGATGAAATAGAATTATTACTTGGGTGGTGGACCTCATCACGACGCGGTCCTTGTTCGTCTAGTAGAAATAGGTCAGCTAAACATGAATAACGAGGGAACAAGATCCCATCGTGTGTATGCACCCTCCGGGCAACGACATCTAAGAAATGGCCGATAGATAACTTCACCTACGATAGAAGGTTTGAGGTGGAACATGAAGCTTTCCCTCTTGATTTGAGTTTCTTTATGCCGGTTAATGTAGTACCACTTAGAGAACAAGCTACAGTATCACAGATTCGTTGTGGTCAACCCACATCACATCAACAACCCTCAATTCCCTTTTCGTTCGCTTTGGTCTGTTTGTTGCTGCGTGTTTATGGTACTTAAAGTGCTGCTCATGTGCCGATCATTAGGGTACTTTTACGTCGTATAGTCTACTATATAAACACCATACCCATGGATGAGAAGTACCGCATAATCATCACAGTCCTCGTTATCTATTGAAAATGTTCCATTCTCATCCCTCAATCCCCCTCCCTCCCCCACCCTCCCGCTCTCATCAAATCCCCCCTCTCCACCCTCTTCGCCCTCTCCCTCCCCTCCTCCAACCGCTCAATCCCCAACTCAATACTCTCAATATGCACCTCCAGCGGCACCCCCATCCTCCCCCCCAGCACCTCGACCCCACCAACCCGCGTCCTCAACTCCTCTAGCTCCGCACCCATCTTCTGCAACTTGACCATGGTGCCGCTGACCTGCGCGATGGCGTTTTTGCGGTAGACATTTACCTGGGAGAGCAGGCGCAGCTCGGTATCGAATTTGGCCATTTTTTGGGCGTTGCCGCCGAGTTTGGTCCAGAGGTGGCTGAGGATTTCGGAGCGGGAGGTTTGGGTGTGGAGGTTGTCGCGGGTGGCGATGCTGTGGATGAGGTCGAGGCGGTCTTCGAGGTTGTTGAGGATGAAGAGGAGGGACTGTGGTTGGGGTATTAGCTTTTGCGATTTGATTGGGAGGCGAGTTTCTCAGTATTCCACAGAAAAAGGTTTTTAGTGAGGGGATTGGAATATCTTGTTAACTTGGTTGTATAAATCAACGAGATTTTGCGAGCAATGAGAATGAGCGAAAATCCCGTAAGCAAACTGGAGTACATACCTGTGCTTCAGCGACTAGGCGTTGAATTTCTTCTTCGGCGACGCGGGTATGCTGGATGTACTGGTCTAGAAGGGCGTCTTCGGTGAATTTCATGGGTTGGAATGGAGCGAAAAGACTATTGTCCGAGGAAAAGAACGACGCAATGGCGCCCCTGGAGGCGTCACGCACGGAGATATCGTCCAGCACGCGCTTCGTCCAGCGATTTGTGGCGAGTAAGCTGTCGACGGCGCGGCCGATGTGGGAGTTAAATTTTTGGAGGTCGTATGAGGCAATTCGGGCGGTTTCGATGAAGCCATCGAATTCTAGGACGAGCTCGTTCTTCGAACGGAGGGGGCTGTGTCGAACGACGGTGCGGAGATCACGAATGGAGGATTCGCCACGCTTCATGTCAAGTGGAAGGGAGACACCGCCGGCGGACGCTTCGAGGACGTCCTCGAATTTCGATTGAACCGTCATGAGCTCATCGAACTGGACGGGCGGAGGTTGGTCGACTAGGTACTGGGACGATACTCCCGAATGGCACATTGGAAGGTTTAGGAAAGAAGATCCAGGGATCTTACATATCGGAGACATGGCAGAGTAGACGGAGCTGAAGAGGAGGTTTCGTAAGAACATCATGAGGCCAACAAGGAGATAGATAGCAACGATATAGGAGATAGGGCCTTTTAATCTGACTAAAGCACCTCCCATAACGTCGTATATCCAGCCGAGTGTTGCCTTCAAGAGGTCCTCAACAGTCTCCCATGTCTTTGTGGAGCTCGCATTTGTCTTCGGCGTTTTTGACTTCGCGCCTGCACCTCTACTTGCTTTTTCTGCCGTCGACTGTCTCCTGGTCGCTTTCCCAGGTGAATTCTCGCCATGAATACTCTCTGGTCTCTGGGATCTTCTTATCTTTGCATCAGGCCAGGACCCGTCTAGATCGTTTTCATGTATAGAAGGCATGATGAGATCCGGTTCAACACTTGCTCTAGTAGATGTTCGTGAGGTTCTTTTGCGCGGTGTTTCAGGTAACTTTGAGGATTGCTGTGATAGCCTCAACGCATCAGCTCGTATTGGGCTAGCTGAACCTGACACCAAAGAGGCAGATGTCGCTTGAGGATTAGACTCATCACCATCGTCATCATCATCACCGTCGCTTTCTACCACCCATGAATCTCCCAATTGCGGCTTCGTTCGCAGTCGGGCCTGTAGGGATCGTTGTCTAGGCATGCTAGCAGTTCAAATAGAGAATGAACGAGGCGGCTTTTGCTCAAGGCCAGCTCCAGTCTTTCCAGCTGATCCAATATCCTGGCTCTTGCAACAGTGCGAGTATGTAGCGCTGGCCGTCTTATTATACTTATATGAATGCGCTAGAATTGCGCCTGTCTGAAAGAACTCACGGAGGTTCCATCATATGCAAGAAGTGGTAAACGACATGATAGGACACAGCAATCATGATACCTGGTCTCACTCCCTGAATTGAATGAATGTGTAGAATGTGACGTATGGCGCGTTCAGATTCGAGCTTACTGATTGGCTTTCTACAAGCGCGCGTTCTGAAGCTTCAAATTCCCAGAAACGGCTCCATCATCAACTAATCCCATGCGACTACTACGGCCCCTACGGCCTCTACAGCTTCTTCGCTCTCCTTCGATCCCTACACAGAAACACACTGGACGGTTAACACACTCGTCAAGACCCAAACCGGAGGGCAAGCAGCTCGTGAGATATGGCTCCAAATGGAAACAAAAGACCGAACCTAGAACAGATCGCCGGTCACCACTTATGCAAGCTCTCGACGTTGGTAAAGAAGAAGAGCCCGTCAATCACGATCATCGTACCCTTAGCACCCAATTTGAGCTCTTCACGACACATGAGTCTAGCCCCGGCTCCCCTCTCTTCCACCCAAATGGCGCTCTGATCTTTCAGAGGTTGCAGTCCTTCCTGCGTGCCCAATACCCCGCCTTCGGCTTCCGTGAAGTCGTCACACCTACTATCTATAAAGACTCGCTCTGGAAACAGTCGGGTCATTGGGATAATTATCAAGATGACATGTTTTCCGTGTCCTCTCGCCGCAAGCGTCCGCCGGCCGCTGTGAGGGAAGGGGTTGATGTGACACTGGGTACCACGCAACCCACGCAAGGTCCCGCATTTACAATCTCCAAAGCGCTGGGAGGTGAACCAACGCCGAGTGCCCCAGAGCCAAGTGCTTGTAATCACAACGACGATGTCGATAGCGGGGACTATGGCCTCAAGCCAATGAACTGTCCGGGTCATTGCCTACTCTTTAAAAGCCGCAAGCTCAGCTACCGAGAGCTTCCTGTCCGCTACGCCGATTTCAGTCCGCTACACCGAAACGAGATCTCCGGATCGTTGAGCGGATTAACTCGAGTGAGGCGATTTCATCAGGATGACGGACACATCTTCTGCCGCCCCTCACAGGTGGGTCAGGAAATCGGGAAACAACTAGATTTTGTGGATATGGTGTATAATGTATTTGGTATGCGTGTGCACAAGCTCGTGTTAAGCACGCGGCCATTGGATGGAAATTTCATAGGCAAAGCCGAGGATTGGGATCGTGCGGAAGAGCAGTTAAGGACGGTATTGCAGAACAGCGGACATGAATGGGAACTCAACAAAGGGGATGGCGCGTTCTACGGCCCAAAAATTGATGTCATTCTTTTAGGCAACGACGCCAGGCAACACCAAACAGCAACGATCCAACTTGATTTCCAGCTCCCACAGCGCTTTGGGCTAGAGTACGAAGCGCCCGCCCCAGAACAGGAACGTCTCGGTCTCGAAAGCCAGGACCCAGCGCAGCTAGAGCAGAAGGGTATGGTCACGCCCGTCATGATTCACCGCGCCATCCTGGGCTCCTTTGAGCGCTTTATGGCTCTGCTGATCGAACACTACAACGGCCGCTGGCCTTTTTGGCTCTCCCCACGCCAAGTCATCATCCTTGCCGTCGGCGACAATCCCACCGTCCTTAACCATGTCTCTACCCTCCAAGATGACCTCAGAATGCCTCACGAGACCGGCCGCCTGCCCCGGCGAATGGACGCCCCGCGTTTCCAAGTCGACATCGACTTGCGCTCGGAATCGCTTGCGAAGAAGGTGGCGTCGGCCAAAAGGCGCAAGTACAGCATCATCTGCGTGTATGGGGAAAAGGACCTGAAAGGCAATTCGATGGTTGTTGATCTGAGTGGCATCCCGAATCAGCTGGCAATATGGAATATCATGGAGAAGATCAAGCCGGGATCGCAGGCACCAGTGAAAAAGAACGTTCCGACTGAGATGAACCGCAACATACCGGGGGCGAGACTTGAGCAGCCACAGTTGATCCGGCTGATGGAAACGTTGACGGGGAGGTACTTGTAAGGTTAGAGAGTGGCATTGGTGTGTATATTTCGGTATTGACACACCTTCGCATCCTACACGAACAAAGTCTCCTTCCTACACTTACGCGTCCCCTCTCCCCTACCCCACTATCAAGCAAGACAAAACCTACATTCACGACATCCCATTTCCATCACCTCATATCCCCAACCGCATCTCCGACCCTAAACCTAAGTTCTATAATACACCTCAAGTTGGCAAAAAATGAAACAAGTCTGGCACCAACCTATGGGCGAAGTAATGGGATATGGGTGTCGGTGAAACCATGGCAAGAGACGGAGGACGTGCTTAGTTCTTGGGGACGAAGAAGTCGTCATAACCCGTCGCTGCAGCCCGGAGCAGATGTACCTCCCGTATTGCAAAGGGCATGAGATCTAGAAAGACGGTGCAAGTGGAAAAACGTTTCATACTCTCTTGCATATGAAATCATGTCGAGTAGCTCGGCTTTACGGGGATGATGCGAGGTATTGTTTGACGTGAATTGTGAGGCTGGTTGCCTCATGTTCTCAGACGTGTCACTAACCCCGTATTTTTCCCAGGTTCGGGTTTACTGCGCGAACACGCCAGCAACTAGTGATCTAGCGTCGTAATTTTGTAATATTGATTCAAATCTCATTACCCTACTCACCACTCTATTCATCATTCTACTACCTACCTACCCATCACCCTACATGCCTACATACTCGCCTATCTACATGCTCAGCTACGAAGTACATACTCATCTATCTACAATCTATCTTTCATTTCGTACAAAGAGTTACTACGATCTACCCTTCACGAATTAAGCCTATTCTCTATCTTTTATTCTACCTGTACATAGGCTTATCTACTACTACTGTATCTTCTGCCCATTTTTTCTTTTTAGCGATGTTTCTGACGCTTTCTCTTGTTCTTGCTGTCATTCTTGTTCTTGCTGTCGTTCTTGCTCTTGCTGTCGTCTCTGCCCTTGCTGTCGTTCTTGTCTTAATCACTGTCGTTGTTCTTGTCACTGTCTTTGTCCTTAACCTTGCTCTAAATCTCTGTTGGTTTACGAATCGGCCAAAATGTGAACACACTTTGGAACAATCCTATTCAGGTATGTATAGCATATTTCAACAATCTCATCAAATTCCGAATCATCGTATCAGTTCAACATTAACAACGAGTCAACGACAGATATTACACATTTAACATCTCTCGATGACTTCTTACAAGTATGCAAATCATCAAGATGTATATTCAATATCTATCATGACATTGTTGACATCGTGTGATTCTTATATTTTGAACTTTATTAACGGCTGATAATCGAAGGTCTTGAAAATTGTTTACACAGCAACTCAGCAAGTACTTTGTTAAACCAATAAATACGTTAGATAGAGCATATAAAGATGTTTCTTCGACAATAATTCTTTGCACTTAATTATCATGATGCTATCAGAAAACGTGCGAGATGTCATCGACGATGCGAGCATAATAAGCATCGGCTAACCCCGTTAGAGGTTAGTGACACGTCTGAGAATCCGAGGCAAGAGGCTGGATTGGAGCGGACTGGAATTACAAAGGGAAAGAAGGCGAGGAAGAGGAGAAGTGTGTATGTATGTAAGATAGTGTGATGTAGCGGCGGCATTCAAAGACCTTTCGATGTTTGACTGGACGGTTTTCGTGTATATGTAGAAGCGTCACAGCGAGTTGACAGCAACGAAAGCGAGCAAGGAGCTACAAACAACGGTAATGGATAAAATTCTATAGAAAAGCCCAAAAGATACACCGCTAAAGCCTCGCCTTCCCATTTCCGACCTCACTAAAAATGTCAGCGATCCCAATCACCAACAAACAAAGATTCACAAATCAGACCCCACTCACCTTGTCCTCCAAACTCGCAATCTCCAACACCGCCTTCCCGAAATTCTCCCCCTTCAACATGCCCAAAAACCCGTCAATCGCATGATCAATCCCCTTGGTCACGCTCTGTTTCACCTTGAAACTGCCGTCAGAGATCCACTTGGCCACGTTCTTCTGGTGGTCGGCGGCATATTTGGGACCCATGTCTGGATCGGCGACGATGAAGCCGCGCATGGTGAGGCGCTTTGCGATGAACATGATCATGTTTTTGACGCCGTACACTTCCGAGGCGGAGGCGTTGTTGTATTGGGATATCATTCCGCATGCGACTGTGCGGGTAGGGGAGCAAGGGTTAGTGTTTTGTGAAAATGGGGAGGATGTGTGGAGATGGGGGGGGGGGGTTACTTATTCGACCATAGTTGGTCATTGCGTCTATGGCGGCGTCTAGGTGCTCTCCGCCAACGTTCTCGTAGTAGATGTTAATGCCCTTGGGCGCCAGTCTCTTTAATGCGTCCGCTGGTTTCTCTTTCTTGTAGTTGAATCCCGCGTCAAATCCGAGCTCTTTCTGGATGAACTCTAATTTCTCATCGCTTCCTACGCTGCCAATAACAGTGAGTCCCTCGTGCTTGGCCAGCTGCCCCACAATTTGGCCTACAGCGCCGCTGGCGGCGGAAATCAGAATTGTCTCGCCCTTTTCGGGTTTGCCAATGTCGTAAAAGGAGGAGTAAGCCGTGAGACCTGGCATTCCTAGAGCGCCAATATAGAGTTTTGGGTCGAGGTGGTAGGGATTGTCGAGTTTGCGGAAGTAGTTGTTGGCCACCGCTGCCTCAATCCTCGAATACTCCTCCGTGGGCATCATTCCCACCACCAGATCTCCCTCTTTGAGCTTGTCGTTGTCTGATTTCAGCACTTTTGCAACCCCGCTGTTGGTGATTGGTTTGCCGATCTCAAATGGTGGAGAGTAGGATTCGATTTCGGGAGCTCGCATGCGGCCCCGTTGGTAAGGGTCGAAGGACACGGAGTAGTTTTTGGTAGTTATGCCGCCCTTTGGAGGAGCGGCATCGGGGTCGAACTCTCTTGTTTCAAGTGCGAGGTGCTCGCCGGGGACAGGCCATCCCTTTGGGACGGCCTTGAAAATAATGCCTTTGTTTTGGACCATGATTGTTCTAGAATATGCAGGTGAGAGAGGTATGTTCAATTGAACGATGGCATACGATGAAAAGTACAGACAGATGAAGCAGATTTGAGATGGTTTTATGAGACAGCAAGGGGTTCAGAGGTGAGAAGCAGTCAATTAAGCTGATCAATCACAATAAAGTAAAAGAGATTTATTCTTCGGACGTTACATAGGGATGACGTCGTTTCTTATCCTACCGGTGGACGGCCAGTGAATCACGGCATGAAGTCCCGTTCTGGAAGTTCTTCCATTGATGCTGACATAGCATTGGAAGATTTGTCAGTCCCAGCGGACTTTTCTGCGGGTGAGGCGCAAGTGGAAGTAAGTGTGCTTCTTCCGATTGAGAGAAGAGACAGGAAAGATGCCGAGGCCCATGAGGTTTCCAGGCAGATCGAAAGGCCATGCATTTACTCTATTCAGAGAGCCATGGCGGTAATAGAAACATCATCCGGGGTATTAAGAACACCGAGGTTCAGACAAAACCTTTCGATATCATCAATCGGTAAAAAGGTGGACATGTGGACGGACAGCCGGGGTAGAATAGATACATCGGACATGTTGATTCGCCGGACCCGGATCAAGCCCTAAGAGGCTTGCGTACCATCCATACCTTACTCAAGCTTCTCAACCCCACCTCAGAGGATCCTTCCTCTCGCATCCAGCAGGATGGTAGCAGACACCAAATACGTGCCCGCACCCACAGAGCCTCCGCCGTCCTACTCCACCACCACCCTCCCAATCCCAACCCTAACCCCAACCAGACCCCCTCCCCTCCGCGCCCCCCTCCCCCTCGACCTCCCCATCCTAACCGCCCTCCGCAACAAAAGAGTCATCCTCGCCTCCGCCTCCCCACGGCGAAAACAACTGCTCGCGCAAATCGGTCTCTCACACGTCGAAATCATCCCCTCCACCGCCCCCGAAAACCTCTCCAAATCCCTCTCGCCCTTTGAATACGTCCTGCAGACCGCAACGCAGAAATGCCAGACCGTCTACGAATCTGAAATCAACAATGAGAAACTCGGCGAGCCCGCGCTGGTCATCGCTGCGGATACGGTCGTGATTTCCCTCGCGGGCGCCATCCTGGAGAAACCCCGCTCGGAAGCCGAACACATCGCCATGCTCAAATCCCTGCGCGACAGCGGCTCCCATAAAGTCTACACCGCCGTTGTGGCCATGGTGCCTCTAGCGTCCGCACGACACCCCGGTTTTGCGTTGGAAAACACGGTGGAGGAGACGACGGTGCGGTTCGGACGGGATGTCAGCGATGACGTTATCTTGGCGTATGTCAAGACGAGGGAGGGGGCGGATAAGGCCGGGGGGTATGGGATTCAGGGGATTGGGAGCATTCTGGTCGAAAGGATCGAGGGGAGTTTTGATAATGTCGTGGGGTTGCCGGTAAGGGCGACTTTGGGCTTGATAGGGAGGGTGCTCGATCGCGATGATGAGTTGGAGGATGAGTTTGCGGAAGAGGAGGATGAGTAGAGGTCCCTAGCCAACAGTTGTGGGATGTATCACTCAACAGTAGTTGATCTTGATGAAATAGAATGGGATATGAAGGGAAAGGCGTCCGGTTGAACGATGGGATTACGTAAAAGAGGTACAAATGGGAGGGTACATGGGAAATTGATCGATGGGTAACAACGACAACACCAATCTTCACCACCTCTTAGCAATTGGAAAAGAGGGTACTGCTCGGGAAGTAATTGAACAGAGTGGAAGCGAACCCAGATGAAGCTCAGATCCATCAGTCAACCGACCAATCCGACAGTTCGTAGACTCAAAGGTTTGTGCGCTACCTAATATATGTTGTCGTCTGCGAGCAATGCGCCCCTCTTTCATCATCTCCAGCAACTTATGTACATGGAATTAGTACATCGTCATCCTGCTCCTAGTCTTTTCACAACGAACGTCCTGTGGGTATCAACCAGTTAACTTTTCCCCGAAATTTGCGTGCACCTAGAAGAGAAATTCGCTTGCATCATGAGTCTTCGCCAATAGCGAGTGTGTTTCTGTCCTTTCAATGAGGCCGTTAAAAAATGCATTCAGAGTAATAAACCAACCGTCCGATCAAGAACAGATCGACTGGGATTGCCTGGACGTGAGTGGCTGAGGGAACACCCCGGCGTTCAGCAATCGGAAGAGATCCCACTCAGCGCTAGCTTCGGTCTTGAAGTTCCAAAAGACCCAGCCGTTGGTGAAGCGCTCGTAAACATCCAGCTGCGTCTCGATGTACAGCCTTGTATTGTCCTTGAGAGTCTGGTCCCATGTGTCGATAAAATTGATGCTGCTGCAGGAACCATGGTGCGTGCTGCCGGGGTAATAGCCTTCATAGCGGGAGCCAATGCCGTAGCCGTTCAGGGCGGCAGCGCAATCGGTCATTGCAGCAGACCATTCGCCGACGACGACCCAGTGGTCGACGTTGGCAGAGTATGTGCCGGCGTTGCTGCACACGAGCTGGCGGTGATCGGCAGCTGATAGTCCCACTTCTTCGTCTGAAAAGACTTGGTACTCGTGGTGGTCAATTACAACGTAGTCCGCACCCGAGGTCAAAATATTGTTCCAAAACGTGCCGTTTTGGAAAGCGTCGTGCACCACCACTGGCATATCGCTGCTGACCGTCCTCACCTCCCCGTAGCCGTCCTTGGAGTATTGCACGACGGCGGCGGTCCCACCTGCAAGTTTGTCTGGAAGGGGCTCGTTGACTAATTCGATGGCAGCGACGACGCTTTTGTAGAATGGCTGAGCATACTTGTCGGCAATCTGCTGGAGGACACTCAATGTCTGCTTGACAGTGTCGCCTTGTGTCCATCCAGGGGTTTTGGTGAGCTGCCCCGAGTTGTCGTAGCCATTCTGCGAACCAGGAACACCGTGTAAATCGATCCAAACCTTCAAGCCAGTTTGGTTGGCCCAGCCAATTGCTTTGTCAATGTAGGGCGCTGCACCTTGGATGTAGGGATCGTTGCCAAACTTTTGATATGCCCAGTCTACGCCAAGGTTAGCATTGGGAGTGAAGGGGCTGGGTAGAAAGGTAGAGAGTCATACATCCGACAGGTATCCGTACCTATTCTTATGTTAGTGTTGAATTGATGAGCACAAGAGGGGTTGAGAACTCACCGTATTGAATCCAGCATTGGCGATGGTCTGAAAGTCGTCAAGAGAAACCCAGTTTTCCCAGTGCTGCCTGAGGATGTCTCCAGCATTCGGTACCTTCTGGCAGAGCGTGTACTCGTCAACGACACCTTGTTGAGCCTGGAATATGGAAGGTGTGATCCATCTGATACGTGTGTTTAGCCTCGGAGTACCCTGGCTTGAAGGCTAGGTACCCACGGTTCTAGCACGAGCCATCCACCAATGTTGACCCCACGAACCTTCTCCGAGCCAAAGTCAAAGCCGGTTTGCCTCTTCTGAATGGGAGAGCTATGGCAACCATTAGTGATCTTGTGGTGTGCGTCAGGAACTGTTGACATACGTGGTGGCCAATCCAGCAGCCAGAAACACTGAGACTACAGTATTAAACAACATCTGGACAGTCTGAGGAACGCGAGGGTTGAAAAGTTGTTTGTGGCTCAAGGAATGGAATGTTGAAGAAATAGCTAGGGGTAATTCAATACTGTAATATTGGGGCCAGCTTTCTTTTCCTTGTTAGGGAGGAGGGATGTTGGTGCAAACAGACAAGGTAGTCAGGTACGAGATGAGAAGTAGCACCCAATTCTAAAAAGGAAGAGGAAGTTTTGATCCTTCCTTCACTGTTCCACAGGGCTGGGGTCAATCACTTGTCAACACAGCAAGTAAGGTACTTGACCACAGGCCCACAGCGGGGGCCCAACCCCATTATTCTAGTACCCGACGCGGCAATAACAACAACAACAACAACGACGACATGTGATTTGATTGCTTGTATTCCGTACTTCATCATCGCTTGCTTGTTTGGGTGGGGGCACGGAACTGGGTAGGCACTGGCACTGGCACTGGCACTGGCACTGGCACTGGCACTGACCACTACCTACGTTGGTTGTCTCATGATCTGTCACTTGTTCCCCAATCATGTTTCCGTCACTGCAGGGGGGGTTCCAGCCCGGCAGGGGTTGGATAGGCGTGCACTGATCTAACTCGTTCGGGTGCAAGCCTCGGCCGGACGGGTTCGGCAGCGAATCTGATTGGTTGATCGGTTCCAGCTAAAAGAGTGAAGACGATATTGCGGGGAATATGGCTTGACTTCAGCGGACTGTGAACCAGCCGCCTTTGCGGCTCCCACAACCAAACAAATCAAGGCAGACTGCAGCCGTTCATCAGGTCTCGTGGACTCTGACGTCGGTTGTTTGCTGCTTGGACTGGAGGAAGGCATCTATCTGCTTTGTAATACTACTACTACTACTACTACGACTATGACTACGGATCACACATCATCAAATCTTGAATTGCCACCGGGGTTTGGACAGTTAATCTTGGTTAATCTAATTATCATCTAATTATCATCTCTCCAAAACGTCAAAAGGCCCTTGCAGACGACATTACCTTAGATTGCATTACTTCCGACATGGGTCTTGCCCGCTTTGGGCGCATTCGCCACACCACAGCCACTTGCCGCCGAGAACTGATTTTGAGGGTTTGAAACTCGTTTCGAAGTAGGAACCGGCCTTGATGATGGTTTGCAAGTTTGGGTGCATTCGAATTACCCATATGCAACCAACTGCATCTGCCAATGTAACTAGTATTTCACGTTACTGTGCTAGAAGCTCTTGCTACACCCCCCCCAAGATTGTTCCAGTACACGTGTCTCGACATGAGATCTAAGATGCTTAGTGTCTACTCTTTAAATAGGAGAAAGCGATTTAAGAATGCCCGAAACACCAGCTACACTCTCGCCCAGACTGTATCACGTTCAGAGCATGTCCGCAAGGGACTGTCTCTCGATGACCGACTTCTGTCGATCGTTCCTCGAAACCCGGTAGTAGTTGTCGCAGAAGTCGGTGCATTTCATATACTTAAGGAATTCTTCGTCGTGCGTGATGACAATCAGCTGGAAATTCGACTGCTGCCGTCGTGCTCGGATGATGTCGTGGAGAGACTCGGCAAGGGACCGGGTGTTGTCATGGTCGAGATTCGTCGTCGGCTCGTCCAGCGCAATGAGCCCACAGTTGACGCCAAAGCACTCGGCCAGCGCGAGGCGGATGATGATGCAGGCCAGCACCTTCTGTCCCGCGCTGCACCGGCCTCGCATGTCCATTTCCGCCTCTTGTTTGATCATGCACACCCGGTAGTTGTACGATCGGTTGCCGCGGGTGGCTTCATTGTCCGAACGGATCAAGATCGTGTCCACGTCAGAACCTTGATAGGTTTTCTTCCATAGCTCTTCGATGATGCGGTTGATCTCCTCCATCTTGAGACTATGAAACTTCATGATGGCCCTGTCCGAATGTCAACCCACACTCCACCATTGTTTTGCAGCCCAAGTCATACTTATCCAGTGCACCTCCGTATCGCCCCAGATCTTCTACTGCCGCTTTTGTAGTCTGGTAACGTCAGTACGGGATCATAGCGAGAGCGCTACGCTGGAGCCTACCTCGACCTTGATGTGAGCCTCTTTGTACTCTTTAGCAGCATTCTTATAATCCGTGTCCCAATCGACCAGCAATGATAGTAGCTGATCGTCTTTCGCCTTCATGGTACTCATCTTGCTTATTTCCGCAGTTGAGAGGATCTTGTACTGCTGATGCCAGTATGCTTCCTGTTTCTGGTGATGTTCCAGGTCAGCTTCAGCATTCTGAGCACTTAGGTTTGCTATGTCAGCTTTGACAGCCTCCAATTCACACTGGCTTCGACGGAAAAAGATGTTGTCATTTATTGTTCGCTTCGTCTCGTCGTGGTTCCTAAGCTCTTCGTTAATCTTGTTAATCTCAATCACGATCTGTTTTTGCTCTCCTTCTTTTTCTGCGATCTCCTGCTGGGCACTGTCGATCTCGCGCTGGCATCTAGCTAATCTGGCCGAGCCTCCTCCGTCGATATACGCTTGGATGGTCTGATCGGCGAGGTTCAATTTGTGGACACTATCTGCTAATTTGGACGCTTCTTCCTGTAATCCTTTTTCCTTGGTTGAACCTCGCTCTTTCATGTCATCAAGTTTTGCCACTTCTTCTGCAATCTTAGGCGTCAGCTCCTTAATCTCCGCGTCCAGTCGGCTCACGGTGTCTCGATGCTCTTGATTGAGTTTCTTAAGGTCTTCGATTTGCCTGAAGATATTTGCCTTCTTCTCAAGCTGGTAGTCTGCCGTGGTAAGATTGTTCTTGGCCTTGCTCAGATCCAGCTCCAAGGTGTTCATCTGGGATCGGGCTCGCTCTTTCTCGGAAGTGAGTTTGGTTATATTCGCCCTCAGATCCCGCGACTTAGCCCCGACCATCTCAAGCTGCTGTTGTATATCGTCCATGGTACGGGACAAGCCAGTATCCTGTTGCTTAGCTGCAAGCTCCTGGGACTGTTGTTCAAAGCTGGATATTTCATGGCTATACTTGAGTATGTTCACGACTGGCTTGCTTAGCGTCTCTGCATCTCGTTTCGCCTCCTCTCGATCATTCACTTTCTTATCGTGCTCTTCCATCTGGCGCAGCAGTGTCTCCCGGGTCTCATCTAATTTCTTGACTTCCGTCTGTAACCTGGGCAGATCCTTGCTTGTCAGACGTAACCAGGACTCAAAGCTATGCCCTGCATCTTTTGCCCGCTGTAGGTCTTCCTCAATATCCTTCAACTCCTTCACCAAACCCGCTTGGTCTCGATCAATGAGTTTCTCTATCCTAGTGGTAAATGCCAGTCGTTCTTGGTCTCCGCGGAAAGGTCGTGTACACAATCGGCAAAGTCCTTTGTGGTCGGCAATCTTCAGGCTCTCTTTGTACCAGTCCTTTAGGAAGGTGGAGTTATCAGCGTCGGCCTTTACAACATCGCGGTCTCTTTGCATCCCTTCTACATCTTTGAGATAGTCTTCGGGTTCTCCTTGTGTACTCTCCTTAACATGCTGCACGCAAGCCTTTAGCTCTTCCTCGCCCTTCTTTAGCTCTGCTCGACTGCTACTCAGCTTGTATTCAACTTGCTCTAGCTCTCGAGATACACCCTCCCGTTGACTCTCTGACTCTTTCAACTCAAGCGTCCTCATGTCAAGGACCTTCTGAAATTCACTCTCGAGGCTAGATGGTTGCAAAGATGAACCCAGTATTTTCTGCAACCTATCGCCGTGAGCTCCAATCATTGTATCAAGACCTCGCTGACGATCTTTGAGTTCCTTTTTGAGATGATCCAACCTAGCGAGGTCACCAGCTTGCTTTGTTCCTTGTACCAGTTCTCGGTTGAGCTTTCCAATATCATCTTCCCAAGAACGTAGCTTAGCATTGTCTTCCTGTATCTTACTATCCCAGGAACCTGCTTTGAAATTTTTCTTAGATTTCTGAAGTCGGCTTTCCAAATCCTCGATATTAGCTTCCATTAATGCTTTACCTCCCTCGTCTATCTCGATACTGGTAAGCCCTGACTGGTAGGATATCATCTTTTTGTCATTCGACGCTGATTGCAGCCTCGCAGAATTCCTGCCTTCATTCAGTGCAGACTTTCGTTCGCCAAGCTTGCTGAGGACTTCCTGCACTTTCTCCATCTCTCTCTCTGTTTCACGACGCACACGTTCCACCGAGGCGTTCTGGTCTTTGAGAAGCTTCGAGATCCTTCCCATATAGTCTTCAATCTGCATGTCGTTCAGATCGGTGTCATAGCCACGGATATGATGGCGCCGGGCGGTGTCTTTGATCATGCCCTTCCGGCTCTCTATTTGCTTTTCATGGTTGGCCTTCTGCTCTTCGTATTTGCCAGCTTCGGTGTGTTTGTTGCGCAATGTTACTCGAGCTTGCTCAATCTCACGCTTGAGACCCTCGTAGTATTTGGTCTGCTGCTGTTTGTGCTCTTCGCGAACGGCCATACGCTGTTCATACTGATTAATCTCTGTCCTCAACCACTCATCTGACTCGGTCCGTTTTTTAAGATTTCGGCCCAACTTATCGACGTTTTCCTGAACCCAGACTTCCTTTTCCCGTTTCAATTTAAGAGCTTGTACCACATGATCATACTTAGATCCCTTCTCCCAGGATTCTTGCTCATTCGTCTTCGCTTCATGCACCTTTCTATTGAGCGCTTGAGTTTCCTCGCGAAGCTGCTCGATTTCTTTGGAAAGCTCTTGTGATTTTTTCTCTGCCTACGCCATAATTTGTCAGTATGTATAGCCAAACCTCATTGCAGGTGGCTCACCCTGTCAGCCTTGTCTTTGTTTTCTTTTGTGTAAGCCTCAGCAGTTCTGTAATTTCGCAAATCTTCTGTTTGCTTCTTACCCATTTCTTTAATGTTGGTGATGGCTTTCGTGTATTTCATAGCTTCGAAAATCTCATCAAATTTCTTTTTCAGAACTGAAGGTTCACTCATAGGCCACAAGCTATCGTCCTGGTGACAGAAGATGACCGAATCTAGGATGGCTGTCGAGACCCCGAGGTAGCGTGGTATAAGTTGGTCTAGTTCAGCGACTCGAGATGACACCGCGCTCCTTTCTCCGTTCTCGATCATTACCAATTGACCTTCAAGTGTTTTCTGAGTTCTTGTGGTTTTCTTAACCGTGAGCATCAGACTCCGTGTTGCGACCATCTTAGCACCAGAAGTCCCTTTGAACGATAATTTGACTTGAGCCATGACTTCTTTTTCGCCACACAACTACCAATATGCCATCAGCATACCTCGGCAATAGCCGACAATACACATACCTTTGGGTCATGAATGAAAGCACCTCCCTTGCTGTTCGGGGGTAGGTCTCCGGTGGTAGCATACTTGAGGCATTCGATTATTGTCTAGTTCCTGATCAATGCAGTTCCACAAAGACCTCAAGCTCCCCATAAATTTACCGTTTTCCCAGAGCCATTGTATCCAACTATGAGAGTCAGCGGTGCGTGGAACTGGATGGTCTCAGGCTGGTTGTTGTCGAACGAGCGAACACTGGATACCTTTAGCTAAACCGACACAACTCAGTTGTTTGAAAGGCCCCTACCCTCTTATTAGGAGCTTGTCGATCTTCGCTACGAGAAGTTCAGCTCCAGATGCTTGGGGAGGACAACAGGGTCTAGCAAGTTACTCACACCTATTTTCAGAATTAGTCAGCTGAACAAGAATATTTGAGGGTAAATTCCTACATGGCTGTTACCACAGGCTGTTATACCCAAGCTTTGTTAATCTTCGAGTGCGTACTACATGCGTAGTATCGAGGGTTGGTAGATATTAAAGCAAGTGGTAGGGCAAATTTTACCAGGTCCACGGATAGCCTCACACTGCAGATATGAGTAACGAACGTCTAATCAATCGGTCTTTCTAAACACTCTGCATCCACAGGTACCGCAAACTCTTTGGAAGTTATAACGATTAGAGCGCGTCAAATCGCGGGGCTGTCACTTTCTCCCGCGCTTCCACGTGATCGGTCAATACCACCCCGTCCTTTCTTAACTTCTTTTGCACCAATTTTGCTACGGATGTCCTTCTGGAGAGATAGCTCGAGATGTCAATATTCGAGAATGGCCCTGTTCGAATGTCCTCTGGCATCCGACCTGATGTGAGTCTTACCTGTTCCGCCGGAAACTATGCGCCTCTGGCTAAACCTTATTGCAGATGGAGGGCATGGGCGGAGGTGACACAACAATGACGGATATGCTGGAGCAAGGTGGAGATATGATAGACGGGTTGGATGTAGATATGCTTCCCATGAATTTAGACCTGGCCTCCATGAACGCAGCGGATCCACAAACCTACAATGCGGAAGCGCAACTGAATGAGCAGCAACAACAGCAGGCAATTGAGGCCAACGATGGCTCTGGAATGGTCAACAACACAATGAGCGGTGCAGGCGCAGGGCCCCTACCAACAGGCTTCGGTACCCAAACCAATGTCAATGGCGGTAGCACGCTAACGGACTTCACAAAACGGCGGAACTGGTCACAACGAGTCCTCGAAGAGCTCAAAGATTTCCTCCACATCCTCACTCCCGATGGGCGAATCCTCTATGTTTCACCTTCTGGCAAACATCTCACTGGCTACAACCAAGAGGAACTCAACGGCAAATTCATCGTCGATTTCATCCACCCGGATGACAGCGGTATCTTCGTCCGCGAATTTAACGAATCAATAGCTTCTGGAAACCCCCTTCGTTTCTTCTATCGCTTCCGAAAAGCAGACAAGACCTACACCATCTTCGAATCCCACGGCCACCCGCACCTCACGTCGGACGCCGCTGCATTTGGCCTCAACAATGCCGCGGGCTTTTGCCGGGGATTCTTTATGATGGCCCGACCATACCCAACTAAAAACGCCAATCTCCTCGACTCCTTCCTCGAACACAAAATCGAGAACGAGCGTCTGACGAAACGTATTGCCGATCTCCGCAGAGAAGAACAAGAAGAAGTCGAAGCGCAGCAGCTTCACTGGCTAAAAAAACAAGAAGGCCACGGCAGCATTACGCCCTCAGACACTCAGCGTACCGAAAGCGAAACCCCCGGCTCAAACTCCTTGTCCACACTATCGAATGACTACAACGGCATGCCACCACCCGCAAAACCAAGCATATCCAACACGGCACTCACACAACAAAACCTCGACGAAGCCAATGCCGGTTCTAAGCCTGACAGTATCAACGACAAGATGGCTCGGTATGAAGGTGCTACGCATATCGAGACCATCGAGATGCTTACAGGCCTGCGCTACCGCGATGGCGAGCGTTCCCAAGGAATAAGTACTGGAGATGCCAGTCCAGCACTGATAAGAGGAGATGCTGGTATTGCAATCCCTGTTGATAAGGAGAATAGAGGGGGTGATAAGAAAAAGAAATTAAAGGTGGCGGATGAATACGTGTGTACTGATTGCGGGACTTTGGATAGCCCGGAGTGGAGGAAGGGCCCTAATGGGCCCAAGACGCTATGTAATGCTTGTGGTTGTAAGTATCTTGTGTGTGTTTGTTTTCGGTTATGGGGAACTGATAGTACTATACAGTACGGTGGGCAAAGAAAGAGAAAAAAAGACATGTCACGGGTGGACCGCCGCAAGGCTTACAAACTGGCGTCAGCACTGGTAGTTAACACCGCATAGTAACATATGCGATTTCGTTCCATAAATCGGGAGGTTGCAGTTTGAATCCGGAAAGAAGCCCCTTTACCAAGCTCGGGTTGGAGGGCGTCTGGAGCATTTGCATGGTTTCTCCAAGCATTGGGGAGAAGTATGAAGGGCAGGAGTTCGCAATCACGACCTACGATACCCTTTGAAGCTTTCAACTTTCTGTATCATAGCTGTGCGGACACTTTGTTCATTCACCGTTAGCAATTAATCTGCCAATCAACCGCAATTGCAATGAGCAAAGGGGGTATCAGGAGGTGCAAAATCGTACGATAATGTTAAGCCGTTTCGAGATGTTCAAAACCTTGCTGCGTTAATCTGCAGTATCTGTTTTCATTCTCACAAGACTCAATTTTGACACCATCGGCCGTACTTTTCTGACTGCTCACGAACCATGCTAGAATATAGTACTCCGTTCTGAATGTTTTCGACACACAACATTAGCTAACGTAGAGCTCGACTGAAGCTTCGAAGCCTGAAGACTCGCACAAAGTGGTTGTTTGTCTTACGAAACGAAACTATAGAATTATGAAGAATAATCTTCAAAGCCCGAATTCTTATGAGTGAGAGCAAATTCGACCTAGGAGGTACATCATATTATATTTAGTAGTATACTAAGAATGAGCTCATGTAACGAGCTAATGTTCATCGGCGTTGGCTATCTGAATCTGTGGTTGATCGTTTGAAAGCTCATACTTACACATGGCTCAACTTTTTCAAGTTGCTGATCAGACACTCCTAGATTGTCTGTATGAGAGTGTCATTGTATGAATATCTCTTCAATGAACATATTCATCTTTGAAGTATATTTCGATGTCATGTATTCATTCTGTCAGTGGGTCGTCCGATGCATTCCCGTCTGTTTGACAGACCTCTTGTACCACTGTCCAAGCTTGCGGTTGTAGGACACAGTACTCCGTACGTCGGTCAAGGAGTCATATGGTCTGTGAAGATGTCCTTGTACTTTCGTTCTCGAGTGATCCATGATAAGTAATACAGTTTCCTAATATAATAGACAAACACTTATATGAACTTAGTGAGTTGTCGCTCGAGCGGCTTGTTTTGCTAGTTGGAAGAGCAGCGATATATGGATATAATCTTGTGTTAAGATCTGCAAATGTGAAAACTAAAGTGAATACGTTGCTGGTATTGGACATATTCCTAGTGAAACCGAGTTTCAAGGCTGAATCATGAACAATCGACATCATTCTCATTTGTTCCTCCTCTGACAACAACAAATTTTTGTCATAGGTATGTCATAACAAAACTCGTCTCGCTGATTAAATCTTCTTCCGGTATTTATTTCCAGACCTCTTCCTAGATTCCTATTCAGATGTCATCTAAAATCAAGCTTTCTCCTACGATTTGACCCAAGATTTCCCAGACAGCCACGGGAATTTCTTTAAAGACTGACTCTTACGTCGAAGCTACCTATGCTTGCTGCCTTCTCTTCCGAATTTTGGCAGATCTCGCAGGGACCACAGAGAAAGTTTATTCACGGTTCAGCTAATCCCTTCAGCAGCATGGGGCCCAAAATAGACCCTGATAAAATCGGGTTCATGGACCTGCCAGGAGAAATACGAAATCAAATCTACCAACTCGCTTTGTTGACCAAACACAACAACTGGATCGTTCCATACAAACCTTGCATTCCACATCGTATTCCGTTCAGTCTCCTTCTCACCAGTCGTCAGGTTTACGAAGAAACGAAAGACATCTGGTATGTGGAGAACGTTTTCGTCGAGGTTACTACGAATTTTCTGGGTCTTCCAGATCAATTTGCAGCGATGGGCCTCCCTCATATTGCCTTTTATGACCCCACGAGGCTCGGGACGCGATTGCAGGAGAAGATGACGAACCCTGACTTCAGAATCCGTCTCGCGTTTACATGCCTTCAAGCTAATCAACACATTCAATATTGGATCCCTGGGGAGAGTCTCAAAGAGTTCTGTGTCGCCCTCTGGCTCCTTGACCGCGGGGCCGGGCACACTCTAAGTGCAGGTTTCACTTGCCTAGACATGCACCTTGAGTTCCTGCAAAAGACTCGTGCCCCTCGGTCTCAACAATCATCTGTGCTCGAACCGTTCCGGCAACTCGGACGAGTGTCGAAGGCTCGTATCGATGGCGAAGTCGATATAGACCTTGCCAATGAGCTTGTAACGTTGCTAACAATCAACCAATTCCGCTCGCCTGAGGAAGTAATCGAGCGAGTCATCGTTCTTCAAGACGAAGGTGACCAGGAGTTGAATATGGGCAACCCTTTCGGCAGTGCTCTCAGATATGAACAGGCTGTTGCTGCTACTGATTACTTTTATCATTGGAGGCCGATGTCCTCACTTACAGTATTCGATTCGAGTGCTGGACGGTACGCAGGAATTTCGATTTCAGGTGCCATAGTCTTTGAGATATTCCGACTCTATAAGAAATTGACGCATGCATTTCTTAGCATGGATCTAGTGGAGCGGGCGGAGAGAGTGGCAAGAAAGTTGGTTAGTGAACGCCTAAGGTACGAACTAAGACGTTTCGGTCTGAGCAACGAAAAAGTCGCTGTCGGATACTACATCTTGGCTACGGTGTTGTATCAGAAGGGAGTCAGAACTGGCCTTCCAGATTGCTTCAAGCATGCACGTGCAGAGCTCATGACATGTCTGCAACTTCTTCCCCGGGACGCCGTGTTACGCACAGGTGTAGAGGAGCTAAACTGTCACATATACAAGGTGTATATGCCAAAGACGGAAGAGGAGAAGAGTGAATGGGAAAAGTAGCATGGGCGGCCGCTCCAATGGTATTTTGAGTGTCCGTCCTTTCTAGATGCCAACAGCGAACTTGACAGGTAATGCCGACGTATCTGTAAGCAGGTGTCGACTTATAGAGTCGGTATGAAGGCTGGTGGAAATACGGAAAGGCCAGAATGACAACCTCTATCCCAAAGGCGGAATGGCGTTATGAGGTAATGTGAGGCGTTTGTGGGAGAGTCTGTTCCATACAAGTCCTGTATTCTCTTTCCGAATCAACACTGTTCTCAATGGTCTGATTTTAAGAGAGCTCGGGGCGAGTCTTAGTTCAATGCTCAGTCAGGGGGCTTGACAGCATTTTTGCCTCACAATCGGCACTGAGAGGGTCTAAACCTCTCCTCTTATTCCAAATGGGCGATAGAGCTGCCTTAACCTTCGATAAAATCTCGCGAACCCTCAAGTATCCTGGCTTGGAAGTGACCTCTTCTTGTCTCTGCTTCTGGGTATGTTTCTCCGGGGGGTTTGACAGTCCTGTTCCTCATGAGTATTTGTCATGTTTTCCCTTAACCTTCACATCCAGAATAGCTTCATGGTAATTGCCCTGCACCCGTGCCTTCTTCAGTCTCTTCACCTCGTCATCATCTAATTTCCTACCCACAACCTCTTCTAACTCTTTCCTGCTTATCTTTTCTCTTGCCCTTGATTCTTTATTGGCTTTCAACTTGGGTTTAAACCGTGCCTGCATACGGATACGGAGAGTGGTACTGAATGAGATCGACTCCGCATCACCGCGTACCTCGGGAGTAACTTTGTCATCATTTACTGTGAGAAACTTCTCACGTCCTGTTTGTACACTGAATGTTCCAGGTGTTTCCGGAGAGGCTATGCAGATGAAGGATTCTTCAGGTGAGATGGCTTCGTGAACTGCAGAGAGAACGCCAATATTGTCGCAGCTTAGATAGCTATTGCAACGATGTCATTAAGATGTAGCTAAATAACAACAATTACAGCATATACTAAGTAAAACTCACCGTCCATGATGTCCTTTGAAGCTGATACTGTCCGTTCCGGCAACTCTGCTTGCCACCCAGACTTGTCTAACCTCATGAGGTTCTGCAGTAGCTGGATCGCTTTCGAAGATGTTCTCGAGTTCGCTGGTAAAGACCTTGCCGTTCGCGTCACAGGAAATGCATGTTGCCTTTGCTGACGGCAGAATGAGAATGACCGGCCCAATTATGTCGGATGGCGCTTCTGCTGTAACCCAACTATTATCATCCTCTCCGGTTGCAGCTATATTTGAAACTGTAAGTGCTTTGGAAGAGCTGTCGGCGGCATCATTATTATCTCCACTTGGAGCTTTGCGCTTTCTGGACTTCTTGTCTCCTTTGAAGGACAGTGGTTTGACCATGATCAAGGCTGGTAAAGTGTTGGTAATTGTAAGAACAGTTTTCTTCTCCTGGTTGGAATGCCACTGCGCACTGTTTGCTTATGTTTCCCATAAACGTCGGAAGCAGATATAAGAACTACCTTACCCTTAAGGTAAACGAAGTTCATCGGCACTCTCCGCGGCCCGGCCCCTAGCGTAGCCCTAATCGATAAGCAGGGTTAAGCCAAGTAACCCAGTGGGGTGTGGGCGGCTTGCAGTTCCATGACAATGCTCTGTACGAAGTACGACCAGCAAGTACTTGGCTTCAGCTGCCATGAGCCCAAAAGCTCCTAGTGAAGTAGCTCATGAGGCTGTTACAGTCAGTCTCGCAGACCTGAAAGAATGTCGGCCTTTCGGAATTCCTCCATCTCAATGCTCCGCGTCTGACAATCTTCGTAGCAGCCGTGCCCTTCGAAAGACTAGAAGAAGCATTTGGTCCATCGTCACTGGGTATCTTGATTGTCAAAGACATTGAACCAAGATTTGTTGAGCTTCGCCATAGGCTGCTTTCCTACTCCTCTTACCTTGCCAATCTACCCCCTGAAGAACTAGGTATTGAGTCCTCACCTCCTCCAAATCCTCGTCAACGTCCTCGACTTAGCTTCTTCACATACTCAGAACCCTACAGAAACTCTCACCGTCCCATCTTCGAATTACCTAACCGGCTGGTCCCATGGCAAAGAGTCTCTCAAATCCGGCGCCTACGACACACTCAAAGGTTCCTACTACATCAGTTGTGCCTTCTACCAAGATCCCACCCTGCAGAACGCCCCAGCCTCCGATTTCCCCAACTTTTCCGAATACACAGCCCCTAATGTCTGGCCAAGCGAAAGCTCTTTACCTGGGTTTCGAGAGACGTTTGAGGACCTGTGCACCCTGATTATTGATACAGCGGTGCTAGTTGCAAGAGCTTGTGATAGGTATGCGGTGGCGAACGTAGAAGGGTATAAGGACGGGTATTTAGAGCATGTGGTGAAAACGAGTATGACGACGAAAGCGAGGTTGTTACATTACTTCCCACCACAAACCTCCAACCTCGTCAAGACCCCTCCGAAGGTGGAAGTCGCCAAAGAAGAAGCGGATGACTCCTGGTGCGCGACTCATATCGATCATGGCTGCCTCACCGGCCTAACATCCGCCCTCTACGTCGACGAATCCCAACACCCCCCTCACCCTAGCCCTCCCAGCAGCAACTCCCCAAACCACCTTTCACCCCTACCATACCTTCCCCACCCCCCTTCCCCAACAACAGGCCTCTACATCCATTCCCGCACTCATACCATAACCAAAATAACCATTCCCCCATCTTGTCTTGCTTTCCAAACGGGCGAAGCGCTCCAACTGATTACGGGAGGGAAGTTCAGGGCCGTACCCCACTTTGTGAGGGTGGGCGGAGGAGCTGATGGAGGATTAAACGGGGGAAGAGTGGCGAGGAATACGCTTGCCGTATTCACGCAGCCGAATTTGGGGGAGGTGGTGGATGTGAGGGAGGGAAGGGGAGTAACATTTGCAGAGTTCAGCAAGGAGGTGGTTGGGAGGTTTGGGTGATGAGCTGAAATTTATGGTTGGAAGGCAATTAGTTCAAAGTTGTGATTCTGGGGTTTGAAATCGAAATATGCCGTGTTAATTTTTCATTAACTGTATGCATGCGCTCTAGCACTAAGGAGTTGATGAACATGCATGGGGTAAAGAAAGCTCATGATTCGTGAGAGCATTAAAAGCCGGGAAATCATTTACCGATACCACCGTCGCCGCGGCAAGATGCAACTAGAATACCAAAGACCTGTATCCATGGCCCTGTTGTCTACCTAGATGAATGCCGAGCACCAACGCCTGAATTCCAGGAGCCAGTCTTGGAAAAGGAAAATTCCGAGGGTTCGAAAAGTAAGCATAAAGATGGCAGCTATGTTTTGGAGCGATCCTAGTACCAACGCCAGAAACGGGCAAAGGGGGTGAACAATCAGGTCTGAAAGGTGACAAGGGTTTTGTACGCCTACATCGCAGATCCAGCAGGCGGCGCAGGCGGAGCAGAACCTAGGACGGCGTTTGGCTGGGTAAGAGGTATGAACGGCGGCGGTGGGGGCAAGCGAGCCGCCAACGCGGCGATGTGAGGTGGTGGGTTCGAGCGGAAGATATCAGGGATCATCTGTGTATAATAACCCGGCTGTTCAGTGACAGTCTGTGCCTGGCTTGAGCTTGCTCCCGATAGATGCGAGACCTCTGGGACAGCTCCTCGCTCAGCTGCTTCCTTCAGCCACTGCTCCCAGTCGGCGTCCAGAACAGCCTCTTCGCCCCTGGCTCGTGCTTCTGTGGCGGCGATGAGTCTCTGGTTGAGCTCTACACCGACGCTTTGTTGGAGCTCGTCTTCGCTCTCTTCTCCGCCAGTTTCCCCCTCCTCTTCGGAATCCTCCATCTCCTCATCTTCGTCATCTGATAATTCCTCTACTTCACTCATTTCTTCGGGTTCCACCACCGCTTCGTTTCCACGCGGCAAGCGTGTCTTTGTGGCTGTTGGCCGTGTATGTACAGCCAACTCCACATCATCCCAAGTCGTGTCCCGGATCTTAACATTCTCATCTTTCTCATATCTCTCCCGAGCCCACCTGGTCCCTTCCCACTTGCAAAGTGTCTGAATTTCGTGGTCGGTCAGTCTCAGCTCGTCTAACGCACGAAAGAGTCTCCGATGCCATGGGAACCGACCGAGACGTGTTCGGTGAGTCGAGGTATTGTAGTCTAGACCAGGATATTGAGCCTCCAGGCAGTCAATAGGTCCATAGAAGCAAACAGTCTCCGATCGGACTTCAGGGATCAGGTTGCGAGTGACGTGAGCTTGGAAACTGGTAGGGTCTGTTGGTTTAGGGTTAGGGAAGAGTCTTGAGTAGACGAGTGGAGCGATGGCTGGTTTATGCATCTTGGGGGAAGATGCTGGAGTGTAAACGGTGTGTGCTACAAAAAGGGAGAAAGCCGGGGCGTATGCGGGAAATATTTTTTTCTTGTGCTCGGCCTTCAGTGCCTAGTTTGTGCTACTTCGAGACCTCGGGACAGAATCGTGTGTTATCAGCACGAGATGTTGGAGTTGGATTGTATTGAGCACATTTTCGGCGATACCCCGCAAACACTCTCTGTAAGACAGAAATCCAACTTTGGGGTGGTTGTGATCCAGTCGGAGGTATGGAAATAACGGAGGAGAAGCGTCTGAACGAGTTTCGATGTATTTCAACAACAGATAGGTGCCAACAATTGAAGGGTGTAATTTAAGGTATGTGACCGACCAGAGAAGAGACAAAGGTTTCTCAGACGAGTCGTCGATAGGGTCTGGAGCCTTTGGGGTTTCGTTGGCTCGCTATTTATGGCCTTTGGGTTTCAAAAGATGCAGCCGGGTGAAGGAAGCTAATTTCAGGTACCCGACGTCAGTTGAAGCTGCTATATCAGGAGGGGAAGTTGCAGTCACATTTAGGCTGCCTCTTTTGAAGAATAGAGAGGTTCTGAAGAGAAGCTTTGCGTAAACTCAGAAAAACTGTCAGTGTGAGATGTCATGGACGAAGGTGAAGTGGGGGGGGGAGGAGGGTATCCGAGCTGACTTTATATTCGCCTCTACGGGAGAGTGGATGATGCATCAAAAGTATATGTAGTGAACAGGCGAGTACTCTGGGTGGTTGTACATTAATGATTCACACCGCTGCACATGCAGTAGTAAGTAATTAGAGTCTTAAGGTAGAGTAGAGAGTATGTGGCGCTTTGTTCATTCTTGAATGTACGGAGTACTCTAGTCACACCGGCGGAACACTCCATCCCATGCCCGACCAGGGTCTCGTGAAGGAATCTGTTGAAAATGCTCCCGTCCAATTCCATTGCGTCTGAATGGCCCAGCACAACTCCCCGCTAAGGTACATTTACGGGCAGGAAGGGCTGCTTGCATGATCACCAGACTAGATACTTGACTGGACTGGGCTGGACTGGACGATTGCACAACTATCGTATCTTCGTTATCAAAAACATTGTCTGCGAGCACGACAGGTCGAATTTCCTTCTTCTTCTCTAAGCTCGTCTGTGCACCATTGACGACTTCCATTCTCGAAGTGTAGGTAAGGATGATGGGGCCACACTTTCAGACCTTCATAACTTATTACCTACGTTCTATTCAGTTTTATTACTCACATGCTAAGGACTGACGCTTGCAGAACAACACCGATGGCCGAGGGGGCCAACTGTCTTGGGAATTTCTTACATTTCCACGCTTTGAAACATGTCAGTGCTGAGGTGAAATATCAAATCTCTCTTCCATAGTTCGTTTCCAGCACAGCTTTTATTATCCCTTCCAAGATTAATCTGACGAGACGGTCACATGCTCCTTGTCTGTTTCGCACATCATCCTTAGCCCAATAAACTTTCCAGTACAAGGTCTGGGCCTGTGGTTATGTCGACATTCAAGGGGATAGTCGACGAATTTCCAGAAATAAGGATTGACTATTTCCGGACCATCGCTGGGCGGACACCGCCTCTGGCAGGTTTCTTGAGTCATGTGCACAGTGATCATTTGATAGGGCTGGAGTCCTTGAAGTCGCCTTTTGTCTACTGTTCATTGGCTACAAGGGAACTTCTACTACGCCTCGAGAAGTATCCCCATCGAATGAACTTCGCAAAAGGCATATTGGAGACAAGGAAACAACATTACAAGCATCTGAGAAACCTGCTCAAACCTATCCCGTTGAATGCCCCAACCAATATCGAGCTGCGGCCGGGAAAGACAATTCGAGTGACGTTGCTAGATGCAAACCATTGTGCTGGCGCTGTCATGTTTCTGATTGAGGGTTCTGCAACAGCAATACTGTACACCGGTGATATCCGGTCCGAACCTTGGTTTGTCAACGCGCTGATCCGCAATCCTGTCGTCATTCCGTATGCTCATGGCCACCGTAAATTAGACAAGATATATCTTGACACAACATTTGCTTCCAAAAGTGAGCCTCATCGGAATTTTCCAACGAAGGCAGACGGATTAAAAGAGCTACTCGTGCAGGTCTTGAGATATCCAGAAGAGACAGTCTTCCACTTCCATGCATGGACTCCTGGCTATGAAGAGGTGTGGATTGCTCTTGCGTCGGCCCTCAAAACTCGGATTCACGTTGATCGGTATAAAATGGAGCTCTACGGTTCTCTTACACCAACTTCCAGCGGTACAGCCCACTCATCAGAATTTCAAGTACTATGTGGTTTTAAGTACGGGAATCGAGAGCAGGCTGGTTGTCTGACTAGTGATCACACAGTCAGACTACATAGCTGCGAGCGTGGCACGAGCTGTCCTACTCTAGACAGTTCTGATGTTGTCTGGATCACGCCAATTATAGCCCGTTCAAAAGATGGGGTTACTATCCCAGAACTCGGTGCAGGTGGTGGGGAAGGAGATCTCACACAAGCTCATGAGCTTGAGCTTAGCGACCCGAAAGCCGCCCTTGAGCTAATGAGGCTGTGTCTGAGCAACATACATGACAAACAAATGCAGGAGAAGACGCTTAGTTTTCTATCATCCGCCCTCTCTTCGCATAGGAAATGCGTGTCTCTAGATGCCCTCGGTCTAGAAGACTGTGACGACTCGATCCCGTTGGAGAGGCTTACAGAGCTTCTGGCAAGACTTGCAGGCAGAGAGGAGGTTTTGCACCAGCAAGAGAGAGTTCCTGGTAACATGTTTACCGCACCAAAGACGATCAAAGCACGAAAGTTATACCAGTCTACCCAAAAGCTCCCTAGAAGTATCGTAAGGCGTGTCTGATCTGTATGAGTTCATATGCCTAACCGTGCGTATAGCAATTTCCCTACTCGCGGCATTCATCATACGATGAACTCTGCCATTTAGTAGAGGCTTTTAAGCCGGTCGATGTGTATCCTTGCACTGTTGAAGAGGAGAGGTGGACTTGGGACATGAGTATCCGCTCCCTATTTGGTCATCTATGCGCTGGTACTATTTTCTCTCATGATCAAGAGATGGGTCTTCTCAAAGGCGAAAAAGTAGCATCACGGAAAACACTGAAGAGGCGAACGGGCGAGTCTAGCTCACAAAACTATCCTGGTAGTTCGACACAGGAAGAAGTGGACTCGGACCAGGAACGCGACCAAGATACCACCGTAGTTGCACCCACAGGATCTAACGGGACGAAAAATAGCACATATGCCGTCCCTGAGCCTGAAGAGCGGCCTTGGAAGCATTCTCGTACCAGCCAGGAACCCGTCAGAGGTTTATCTCAGTATCCTACGCCACAAATGACTATGTCTTCTAGCAATACTTCTTCTAAATGCCCCATTTTCAGCCAAAAGCCCGCTGATGGTCCCAGGAAGATTGATGTCTCAAGAAAATCTGCTCCATCTAATACTCTCTTGTCCAAACAGGAAAGGAACGACTTTAGGAGCTCCTTTGATGGCTGGCTGAAGACTCCGGGACCAAAGCCCAAACTGCCGACTCAAGGCGAAGCTGACCCCACATTACAGCTCACGAGCGAATTAAATACGGCAGTGTTCACTTCGAAGAGAGGAACTAAAGGAGAATTCAAAGATCTAAGTCCTAGCACTAAGTCGTTGTCAAAGGACAAAAACATAAGAAAAGAATACCGTTGCAGGTGGGCGATGTGTAGCGAAAATTTTAACCTGCTGCCCAAACTCCGTCAGCACGTGATCCAAAATCATGATGAGCCTAAAGGCAATACTGGCCCATACATATGTCTTTGGGGCAGATGCTCAAAGCCAGAGGCGCCAATTTACCATACCAAAGAACTATGGATAAATCACCTGGAGGAATGCCACAATTTGAACGGATTGCGAATGCTACGGAAAGGACAAGAAAAGAATGACAGGAAGCCCGGGACTGATACTCGAGAGTCTCATGATCTTGCTTCCAGCTCTTCTGCAGAGGTAGCAGACGACACCCAAAATCCCCACCCAAATCGAATAAAAGATCCCGCTGGCACCCAAACCCATCCAATCTCCCTCTCCTCTCAGGAGACCTCTAGCTCCACCACCGCTTCCTCTCTATCCTTTACGAATCACTTCATTGCTGATGATCAGGAAGCAAGACTCGATAACGAACCCGCCCATGGATCTCAAGACTCCCACGTCTCCGTCTCCACCTCCGCCTTCGAGTCCCAACCATTCCAGGATCAGCAACATACTACAGAAGAGAATCGTAGAACAACAAACATATTCACCCAGAAGATCAAGCATAGAAAAGAAGCTTATAAAGCTGCAAAGGGGACGAGCGCGTTAGCATGGGGTGAGGTTAGTTTGGTGAGCTCGAGGGGGGGACATGGCGAGCTGGAATTGGAGTTATGATTTTTGCTGGCACGAGCTTTGGAGATGGCGAATCGAGGAATAATGACTGGGATTACTTGTTCTGCTCTAGTAAATAAAGGAATTTTTTTATAGCATCATGGCTTAAGTATACTGCATTCTTAGCCCCAGCACGTTGTTCTTCACCTTATACGATATCGAACAGTGGAAAGCATTGGCTGAGATCAAGCGGACCGACTCACGCGACACACGACATTAGACCCGAACTGACCTCGAAACCAACTGTATGGTCTTGCTGGAAGATACCTAAGAACCCTATACAGCGCGTAGTGATGTAATGGCATTAACAATGACCTTCAATAACAAGCTGAATTTTCATGCTGTTGAAGCTCTTGGGTAACAATGCAGAACTCGGCTCGGAATATCCAGGAAAGGGGGAGGGAAATGGAGGTGGGATTGCACAACCTAGCATCAACCCATCTCTGACGTTGAAAGAGTGAGCTCGGGCATTGTTGCGATATATCTGACGACTAATGGCATCTATACAATGAGTAGAAGCGTACCGGCATCTGCGTTGCAACCTAGGTATTCGTCGTAAATATATCGCTGATCATCATCATTACCGTATAAGTCCTCGTAGCTCTTTAGACACCTCTGAAGCCTGCCCGTGTTCATCTTCGCTGTATTCGACGTTCCTTAATATACATAGTGTCCTTGCGTTAATGGTAGTACCGTCGCCGGCTCCGCTTTGCAAACCATTCCATCTGCCTCAACAACCTATCAAGCCAAACCCACAGTTAGCACAACCAATTCTCCAACTTTCAAATACCTTCCCACAAGAGCCTTGCGGCTTCGAGGTTGCCACATCACATGAAAAGGTAAGAGAGTACTTACGTAGCTTTCAGGGTCAACCCTCATCTTCGGCATCACATCATTGAACTTCATATCCCGCTTCCCAATGTTCCTGCAGTTCTTGACCACCTCAACGCGTTTGCGTAGCTTATAAGTACCTATCGTGCCGCTATTGACAGAAGCTTGAGAGACAAAAGTAACGGAGGTGTGGGGAACGAAGGCCTAGAAAGGCCGGTTAATTGGTGAAGATGGAAGGTGAAAACCGGACTCCGAGAAAGGGGAGAGGGGAGAGCTTACACCGAACATAGGACGCATGAAAATAGGTTCGACGGTGGGGATGGAGGCGTTCGGGTCTCCCTGACGGTATTGTTAGCAGCCACTACAAGAGCTGTAGAAATGGATTCTCACCATTTGCGCATAAGATATCATACCACTCTTGATCACCATATCTGGCTTTGTTCCGAAACTCGCCGGACTCCACAGCACCAGATCCGCCAGTTTCCCCACCTCCACACTCCCGAGCACGTGACTCATACCTTGCGCTATAGCGGGATTGACCGTGTACTTGCTGATATACCTCTTCACTCTAAAATTATCAGCCCCTGTGCCCGCGTCTTCTTTAAGAGTGCCCCGCTGCAACTTGTTCTTGTGGGCAGTATTCCACGTTCGAAGTATGACTTCCCCACAACGACCCATAGCCTGCGAATCTGAGGACATCATACTTATAGCACCAAGATCGTGCAAGACGTCTTCGGCTGCAATGGTCTCTGCACGAATGCGGGATTCGGCAAAGGCGACGTCTTCGGGGATATTTTTTGAGAGATGGTGACAAACCATCAGCATGTCGAGATGTTCGTCTAAAGTATTGAGGGTGAAGGGGCGGGTTGGGTTGGTACTACTCGGAAGGACGTTGCCATGTTCGACGACGGAGATGATATCAGGAGCGTGACCCCCTCCAGCGCCTTCAGTGTGGTAGGTATGAATGGTGCGATTTTTAAAAGAGGCTATTGTTTGTTCAACGAAACCGGACTCGTTGAGAGTATCGGTGTGGATGAGGCATTGGACGTCGTATTCGTCACAGACGCTTAAGCATGTGTCAACAGCTGCTGGAGTAGTTCCCCAATCCTCGTGCAGCTTCAGCCCAGCGGCACCGGCATCGCACTGCTCTTGCAGTGCTCTTGGGCTGCTATCGTTGCCCTTTCCGGTGATACCGATGTTGATAGGTAATTCATCGCAAGCTTGAAGCATTTGCTGCAAGTGAACCCTTCCAGGCGTGCAGGTGGTTGCACTGGTGCCTGTGCTTGGTCCTGTCCCGCCTCCGAGCATTGTTGTGATACCTGAAGCGATGGCCTCATACGCTTGTTGCGGACAGATGAAATGAATGTGCGTGTCCAGTCCGCCGGCGGTGATGATACTTCCCTCGCCCGCAATGACATCTGTGCAGGAACCTACAACTAATACCGCGTCGACGCCATCCATGGTGTCAGGATTGCCGGCTTTGCCAATCCCAACAATTACTCCGTTCTTAATGCCAATATCTGCCTTTACGATGCCGCTCCAGTCCACAATGAGTGCATTCGTTATTACTGTATCCAGTGATTCAGCGTCAGGTCGACCGCTGGCTTGGCCCATGCCTTCTCGAAGAGTTTTGCCACCGCCAAATTTGCATTCATCGCCGTAGACTGTGTAATCTTTCTCCACCTTTATCCATAGATCTGTCGAACCCAGCCGCACAACATCGCCAACGGTGGGCCCGAACATGCCAATGTATGCTTCGCGAGTCATAGAAAATGGCTCGATATGAACGCCGTCACCTGTGGGTTCTAGTGTATGTGCGAATCCTCCTTTTTGTAACCTTTCTTGTATCTCTTTTGCTCGGGACATGTCAACATGGCCTGGAGCTACAGTATTGCCGCCTCTTATAACTCTGTGCCCCCCCATTTCAACGAGAGTCACGGTCTTTGTATCTCCCGGCTCGAATCTTATGGACGTACCTGCAGCTATGTCTAGGAAATAGCCATATGCTCTGAGACGATCAAAGTCGAGCTGTGGGTTCGCTTCGATCAAGTGGTAATGGGAGCCGACCTAGATGTCATCTTAGAACGCTGGATAGGAGACGATGTATGCTATGTGAAACTCACCTGTATTGGTCTGTCGCCTGTGCTGGTGACTTTTAGTCGTATCCTGTTCCTCCCGTCGCGAAGCACCACTCTCTCCTCATTTACCGGCACCACAGCGCCCGGAATCTTCTGCGGTTCTAATTCTGCAGCATCCGGCAGAGGAAACTGGTCTTTAGAAGGCATAGGAAAGAAGCTGCCATACAACGCCTTTTCCAGATCGCCGTCATTGGAGCTGATTGGGTGGTGAACTGTCACGAGGTACGTGCCCGTTGGGAATGTACCTTCGATCATGAGCTCGGTCAGGGTAGACATCACTGAGGGTTGGACGTGGCGCCTGCCGAGCATGGTCTTGCCGATTGACATGAGGTCTGCGACGGAGTGATTGCCATCGCGAACGAGCTGGAAGACCTCGTTCAGCACTCGGTTCCCACGTTCTTAGCACAGTCATACTTCTTGCAGGTTGTTGGCTATCAAAGCCTACGATGCTGTTATCGGACACTTCGATAGTAAGATTGGAGATGGGAGCGTACGGTTGCTTCTGCATGGTTCAGCTTGACGCCTCTGGCAAGACGACGTTGGGCAAGCAATCCTAACTGTGAGGTAACTAGCTTATCGATCTAAGTAAGTTAGTATGTCCAATGAAAGGTTCTTGAGAGAGGAGTGTACTTCTCTAGGTACAAGATGCATAGTAGAACGTCAATAGTGAGTGGTTAGATCTGATTCAAAAGCCTAGTGTCTTGACTGTTGTACAGGTCATAGTCATATGTAAAAGCAGAAGGAAGGATGTTGGGGTTAGCAATGGGAGTTGCGGGGTCTGATTAAGGTAGGCGAGTGAACTGCGGGAAATCGAACTGCCCCTGTCCGCACGTTATTGGGTCTAGAAGGGTCCACCTAGCACTCGGCTAAACCTAGCAGTCGTCAGGCCATAGGGCTGAAAATTCACATTTCATTTTTTATTGCTTCAAACGATTCGTTTTAGGTGAACTACGTAGCTAATAGAACCTCTTTGGGACCCTTCTGATATGCACGCCTCGCCCTGATTGATCAGTTGTAGATATCACGTTATTTCTTTGCTTCTGCTCCTGCTTCTGCTTCAGCTGTCTGACTCGTAGCTTAACTATCAGCTGCTTCTGCTTCTGCTTCTGCTTCTGCTTCTGCTTCTGCTTCTGCTTCAGCTGTCTGACCCGTAGCTTAAATATCAGCTGCTTCTTCTTCTTTTGTCTAGAGCTTGCTGTCATTGATGCCGAAGTGAAGAGCTCGAAGCCTAGTGTCAAGCGAAGAAACATATGCTGTTTTGATTTGCGAATGACGTTTTAGAAACTTCTGAGATCAATTGATTCCGACTGACTTATTGTCGCTCTTTTTTACTAGTACTTCTTTAGCTATCGAACGTACTTGCTTCACACGAGAAGATCAGCCCCAAGCCTGAAGACGTAGAATTCAGTCACATATAGCTGCTTCTTCTTCGAGACTAAGTCTTTGAAAATGCTGATTGCGTACAGAAGCAGCCTTTCGACCATTGATTCGATTCATAAGAGTACTCCTTGGTATTCCATATTGACGAGCGAATTTTGCTTTGGAAGAATTTTCGTTGGCTGCTGAAGCCTCGTTCCAACGGGCGTAAGCAAGCGTTATGCGCTCTTCCTGTGAAAGTTCTATATCTTCAGAAGGTATGGAGGTAGGGGGGTGACTGCCATCGTTTTGCTGATATGTTGAAGAATTGCAGCAATAAAATATGAAATGTGAATTTTCAGCCCTATAGGGCCTGACGACTGCTAGGTTTAGCCGAGTGCTAGGTGGACCCTTCTACCTTAGGTTTCGAAGTCAGCATGACCATCAATCGCCGAAGCCTTGAACGTTTCGGGACGGTGCATTTTTGGATAGAATTATGTCGAAAAGCCTCGATGTACCTCTGCTTCAATATGTAATGACGATCCTGCCCGCTAAAAAAGAAAGAAGGCACTCAAATCTCGGGTGGAGCGAAAGGTGAGTTAACCCGAATACATTTCCTTCCATAAAAGAGCCTTTTTAATTTT